>Ga0182016_10000511_pt1 | contig 48337 bp, 31 predicted proteins | sample 712S2MmetaG_FD_120491 | JGI IMG/M metagenome (GOLD analysis project Ga0182016, IMG submission 120491) | Permafrost microbial communities from Stordalen Mire, Sweden - 712S2M metaG | ecosystem: Environmental > Terrestrial > Soil > Wetlands > Permafrost | place: Sweden: Stordalen | collected...
TTGTGCGTTTCAGTCCCCTTCTCGATGGGGACGGTGTTGCATCTTTATCAGGAGCTTGCATCCCTGCATAATATATTTACGTTTCAGTCCCCTTCTCGATGGGGACGGTGTTGCATCGGGTGGACATGGGTATAGCTATCGGATCGGGGTCAAGTTTCAGTCCCCTTCTCGATGGGGACGGTGTTGCATCAGCTCCTGAACAGTCACATTCTACAACACTTACAGCGCGTTCGGGAAGCCTTTTCCTCGCAGATTCAGTTTCTGCGTCAGACCGCCCCCGATCTGCGAATTCTGTCGTTACCATACGTCTCCGCAATAGTTTGCATACTCGCATTCTTCACACCGCTTCCTCACGTCGGTCGGCTCCGGCAGACACCCGTCTGAGACAAATTCGCGCATCTCAACCATTGCCTGGCGGACCTCGTGCCGCAAGGTTTCGTCAATGGGAACCGGAAATACCTTCCCATCCGGAATCCTGTAGACGAATCCACACTTGACTGCCTTGGCCAGCTTTCTCTCGACCAACAGCGCATAGCCTGCGAGCTGGAGTCGGTGGTTATGTCCAACCTCTCCAGAGGTCAGCTTGAATTCCACGATCGCAGCCTCGCTATCCGTCTCCAGCATCAGGTCCAATTTGCCCGCTAAGCCCAGGTCCTCGTCCTCCAGCCAAACACCGAATTTACGAACGGCGCCCTCGAACCCGTACTCTCGCATCGTCCGCCTCACTTCGAGTTGTTCGACCATGTCTTGCGCCGCTTTGCCCTCCCCCATCTTGTAGGTCTGCTTTCCTACTCCAGGCATTCGGTGCTGGTAATACACAATGCGCCGGCAATACGCCCACTGCTTCAAGTCGGTGACGCGCAGCATCATTGGTCGTCCTCGGCTCCGAGTATTCTTAAGCGCGGCTTCTCGCGATCCCGTGCCTCGGCTTCGGCCTTTAGTTGATCTGCGTCGCGGCGGTACTGATCCAGCACCCACATGTCTTTCAGATCCTGCTCGCAAACCGGAATGATACGAACACGGCCGGACTCGTTACCCAGTTCGTTCGTTAGCCGCAAGGCAAGTTCCTGGCGGCGATTCCGATTCAACTTCCCGAAGAACGCGCTGAACTGAATCCGCTGTAGTCCGTAATCCATGCAAGCATCCGCGATGCGTGTGCGCAGCCGGTCATTCTCAATGTCATAGATGAGCACCACCGACACCTCCGGAGCTCCCTTGCCTTGTTGCAGAGGCTTCAGCACACCGGTATATCGATTCTTCCTCGCCACGGCTTACCACTTGAACGAATATGATCGGTAGGGCCGCAGGCCTCGCACGGCACTTGCCGCAAGTCGAGCCTGCATTTGGATAATGGAACGTACTTGATGTTGCTTGCCGCGGTGCTGCTCCGCGGCAACTAGGCGCAGCAACACGCGGGAAGCGACGCTTTCCTTCGATGCCGCATCGAGCATGCCCTTCTGAAGCACTAGTTGGCCTCCCTTGTTGAGCCACGAGAGGATGGGACGGTCGACGACGGGCTGCCGAAACTCCTCCATTAGATCCAGAACCAGCGATGGTTTACCGCTGCGCTCTACATGAAGAAAACCGGCGAAAGGTTCGAGCCCGGCGTTCATGACTGCCCCCCAAACGTGTGAGGTTAGGATGCCATAACCGTAGTTGAGTGCGGCATTGACGGCATCAGTGGCACCCTGGTGGGACCGACCTGCAAAGCCGAGAGCATCTGGGAGCATGTTTCCTACCTGCTTCCAGTAAAGTCGCCCGCCAGTCCCTTCCAAACCCAGGAGCCCTGGGCGGACTTCATCGGGCGTGGCGCCCTCAGTTGTAAGGGCGGAGCGCCGCAGCCGCCGGAGCGCGACGGCGTTGCTTTCCAGGGCGCTCCGCTTTTCTCCGTCACGGCTTTTCGCGAAATAGCGGAGCAACTTTTCCTGATTGTGCAGCTTGCCGGCGACGATCCAGCGGCATAGGTCGGCGCCACGATCACTCGCGCAGGCGGTGAGTTGCGCGCGGCGTGTCTCGACCGTCGCTGTCAGCATCGGCGACGTGATCAATGCCAGCGGCTTTCCGCTGGAATTCAGAAATGCGATCCGGATTCCGCGTTCGCACAACTCCTCAATGAGATCCGACGAAAAGCTGATTCCTCGCGAAGCAATGATGATCTCTTGCAGTCGCATAAGCGGAACCTGCGCACAGACCGACTTCCCTTGCTTCACCACCACCCGCTCGCTCTTTTTTCCGATGAACAACCCAAATCCGGAGACGAACAACTGCGATCCGTTTTCGGTGGCGAGCAGGATTACGCTCCCGTCGTCCGGCAGGATCGCATCGTCGATCGGCGGCAGAGGTAGATCGAGCTGTTCGGGAATGACATCGACCGCGCCGGTGACCCAGTTGTACTGCCCCTCCAAAGCCGGGGGCTTACGGATTGGATAGTCGTCGAAAATGCGTGCTGCTTCAGACATGAGGTCTAACTCCTATTTGGCTCCGTCACACGCTCATACCAAGTAAAATGACGGGACGCAGAGCGACGGCGGTAAGGTATCGCTGTGGCCGTGAGTGTCCGCTGTTCGCCGAGGCGAACCGTGCCCGATCCGTAGGTATTAACGCGATCAAAGGCGTTGGCTGGTTTGCCCAAGGCGTCGCCGAAATCATCTAATGCCTGGGTCAACTGGTAGCTGGCGATCTGTTCAAACGAAGCGTCGGGCCGCGGAATTGTGAATCCGAATGGAAGGTCGCCCTCGATCCGTTCCGCACCCATGAATTGCCAGAATCCGCCGCGTTTGCCCAGGCTGTTAATGTGAGCGAACAGTTGTTCCAGCGCCAATTGGTCTTCTTCGTTCAGGCCGGTGGATTCGATGGCCAATAGCATCTCGTCACCACCAAAGAACACATATTCCCGATAGGCAATGGTGTTCTTGAATGGACCGTCCACCGGCTCGCGGCTCCAGTCAAGCACTTTGACAAACGTATTGTTCACGACGCAGTGGCGCGGCGGACGTACGCGCACCGAGCGACGGATCAAGCAGCCCATGACTCGCTGCGCCCAAGCGAGGGCGTCCTCAGAAGAGTAACGGCGAAAGCAGGCGTCGAGCAACGCCATTTTGATGGAATACGGCGTTGGTACCACCAGAGTCTTGCCGCCCTTACTTGTGGCGTGCGTCATCCGCAGGGAAAATAGCGTGACCGGGCGATAGGCGGCAATAAGCCAACGGGAAGTTGGAGACTCCATGGATTTGACCTTAGGACGCCTCTTGACGTTCGATCCCGGCTAGCTGTTCGGCGAAAGAAGCCAATCCCGCAAACTTCCGAACTACGATGTTGTTGTTCGCGGTACTCAACCCATTGAGCGCGGCGGCGATCCGGTCGAGTTCGCCCACATAGTCCTTGTTCAATGCACTCAAGGCCGGAGCTGGCAACGTGGATGTGGAAGTGGTGATGACGCCTTCGAAGTCGACCACGTGAGGATTCTGAGTGTTCCGGTGGGCACCGGTCGGCTTGACGAACGCGCTGAGAACACCGCGAAGCAGAGCCGACACTCTCTTCTTGCGAGCTGTCTCGTCAAGGTCGTAAGCCAGGGTGATATCGTTGCGCCCCACTTTATACAAATCTAGGTTGGCGACCACGGCATACTGTCCCGACGAGGCGGGACGGTGGAAAATATTCTGTCCGAGGTTGCTGCCTTCGCCCGAGCCTCCACCGCGGCCTTCGGGAACATACTTAGCGTGGAAGTAAGACTCGGTCGTGACGGCACCAGGACGCCCGACGATCCACCCAACTTCGAAGCAGGACTTCCGGGCAATGGACCGAGCCTTGCCAATTTCCCCCGTAATCAGAATCCCCGCGCAGTCATCGATCGTACACCGTTGCAGTACGCCGCCCAGGATTACACTATCCGGTGTTTCTTTGCCCCAGCCAGGGGTTTTCATGAAGTCCACATCAGCGCAGATCCGGTTGGCGTTGAACAACGCGCATCCGACACAAAGCGGCAGTCCTGCGGACTTGGCTTCGCCAAGCAGATGTTCCACAACGATATGCTTGAACATATCGCCGGAAATCGCGTTCACAGAATGCTTTTGGCCCTGCTGGTCGATGATGTCCACCATGCGCGTCATCATGGTGTTGCCTTCCGCCCCCTCGTTATTGAGAGCGTGCAGTTCCAAGGTGATGAGTCCGGAAATACTCAGCGATTGATACACGGGTTTCTCCTCTTATACTTCGGCTACGGCTTCTTCGGGTTGCGCGGTCTCTATCTTGGGCGCACGCGCATAGCCGTAGGCTAGCAGCAGCGCACCAACTAGATCGGCTTTACGTTCGTGAATCAGGAGTAGAAGTGCATCGAGATCTTCGGTGGTTACCGAGTGGCCCTTGCCTTTGAGCCGATGCGCCGTTTCCCAGTTATACTCCTGAACAAATTCGGCGAGCTCCGCTGCGAATTCCTCATCGCCAGCCTTTATCTTCTGCTTCCACTTTTGGGCAATTCCGAAGCGTACCTCGCGCCTCAGACTGGGGATGGTCAGCGCGTAGACGGTCGCGTTACGCAAGGCACGGGCCACGCTTTGAAATCCAGGGTTCTCGATGATCTCTGTCACTTGGTGTTTCTCCTCGTAGGCTCTTGTCAGAAGGATCGATAAGTTTTCAGTTCCGAACGGGCGAACCCAGTCCTTGCGACTCAAACACTGCATCACGTGCAAAGCGAATAGGTAGTGGAACTCGAGCAGATCTGTCAGTTCTCCCGACAACAGCCATTCGCGATATTGCTGCAAGATGTGCCCGTCATCCGAGTGCTTCTCTTGCAACGATTTCAGGCAGCCGCCCTTGGCGATCGCCTCGTCAATGATACTTAAATAGGCATTCGCGTCCTCCTCGGTGTGGACTGCAAACCAATCGGGCAGGGGCAGGAACGCGTCGTTCATCAGCGCAGCGGCAGTTCCAAGACTCTTGAAGTAGGCTTGACGCAGCCCGGCAATCACAGCGCGAGGTTTGCGGCCCCGCAATCTTACACTCTTTGTCCCATCCTGCTTTGTCCCATCTTGGACCGCATCCGACTGAAGAATCAGGATACGCGTGCATTGTAATGTTGCGTAAATATCGAGTTGGACCCCACCCCATAGATTTTCTGCTTGTAAAGCACTCCGGAGCTTTTCGATCTCATCCACTGCGATATCGGCGGGTTCGATGACGAAGAACTTGAAGTCGTCATCCGATCTGTAAAGGAGCGCGGATCCCCACAGTCCCCGCATTTTCATCCATTCGGAGAAGGAATCCACAAGTTGACCGGGGAGAGAACCCGACGAACGGATCTCCGTCTTTCCCGCGTGAACACCTTTGCCGGAAATTGGATTCAGGATTTGAGTATTGGACACTTCGGGGAACTTCTCCGATGGCTGGGCTCCCAGCCCGAGGCGGAACACCACCCAATTCGCAGCCTGTTCCGGGTGATCTTTAACCCACAGTGCGATGTCACGATCACCGTTCCAACCTTTGCGCATCGAGGCCAACATGGTCGCCGGGTTTAACTCGGGATGGACTGCGGGGGCTTCGATTTCCACGGCATCAAGTGCCGTCTTGGCTTTCTTCCCGACCTTTTTTGCGGCGTCGCGCTTCTCTTTTTCGCCCTCATAGTCGAGAAAACGAATCGTGGGGCGCTCCGGCTCTTTGCTTTTTAACCAGATGTACGGGTACCCTGCCGACAGGACACTATGGGCAGCAGAGTCCTGCTCCGAGTGAATATGGAAGTGGGTACCCTTGTCCTTCACGCGGACCCCACAGAAACCCAGCTCATGGGCCGCAGACGCAAGTCCGACAACTTCAAGGGTTTCCGCGTAGGTCCCAGTCTTTTTGTCGATATAGCAATCCATGAAAGATCCTGGGCGGCATGCACCCTTCTCAACGGGTAACCGCCCCTTCAAGCATCAGATCAACAAGTTTCAGTCCCCTTCGATTCGGGGCATCAGGATGTGCTGAAACCATGCACTAGGAACACCCATGCTCGATCGCGATCTTCGCTTCCATTCTTGGCACTCTTCTGATAGCATCAGGGTGCCTGAGTGGACCGCCGGGGGATCGAGCCCCGTTACCCAGTTTTGCAGACTGGTACATCACCATAATGTTTGCGGCCCATAAACAGACTACATGGCCCTGCCAAGACTTAACCCTCGGCGGGGCCTTTTAGCTTATGCTTCACATATTACAGGTTTGGTCGGAGCCTGTCAATCATCATCTTATAGCATAGATTAACAATGGAGTATTTGAGATCCATTGTTAATCTGTACGCCGTTTGTGGCAAGGAAGTCAGCCCCCCGCAGCCGTCGCGGCCTGATCCGCTAGCCTGAGGTGGCGCACCAGGAATGCGTAAAGGGGCCAAGCGCACTTGTCATCGGCTACTCCAAACGTAAGCAGCACCTCCGGGAAACGTTCTCGACTCAGCGGGGTAACGCATTCCTGGAGCGTCAGATCAGACCAACAGCCAGGAGCATCCGCGACCACCTTATCTGATCCCGTCGGCAGGTGGAACATTTCACACTTCTTCGTGCGGGGCCCATGATGGCGTGCGATGGCCGTCACGGCACATCGCGCCGCCATGTCGGCCCACTTCTGGTCACCTAGCGCCGTAAGCTGGGCGAATAGGGCATCGCACACCGCAAATGCACCCTGGACCGCATGCGGCGGGAACTTGTACTCTGCTTTTCCTCGAAAATGCCGATCCGGCTCGGATTCTAGCCAAGTGTGTGCGATGGGAACCCGAGCGCGGGTAGAACCTGCTCTTCCCGCAACACGGGCGCGGGCGTCTTTGTGATCCTGCCAGAGCCATGCGGGCTGCTGCCACTCTGTGGCGAGTTTGCCCACATCGTGCAGAGCGCAGGTGATTTCGACTAACTGCTCAATCCATGCTTCCGGAACTTCATAGATCGCCGCTAACCGCTCCACCCCACGCGTGTACGACGACTGCATGGCCCGAACTTTCTTAACGATTCGCTCCGTGTGGTCCTCCCATGTCTCAAACTGGTAATCGTAGGCCTGCCACACGGGCCTTTCGTTGGGAACTTGGGGCAACTCCGGCCCGCCTTCGCCGAGCCTCAATCCGAGCCGTGGGTGATACGACGCGAAATCGGGGTGAATCGCGACCATCCACTGCGCCCGCAGTTGCCCTTCGGAAAGAACCGACCATTTGAGCGTAGTCCCAGGACGCTCATCGTTAGGTATTTCGTCCGCCCCTTTCGCCACCCACTGTCCGGGGTTGAGGTTCGGGAAATGGCGTTTGAGGCGCGAAAATCCGGAGACACTCAGCAAGCGGGGCCAAGCTCGACCGTTGAACAGGGCCTCAGGCTTCGACGTCACGAGGACACTTGTGGAAGCGATATCCCGTACAAGAGCGTTCAGCATGCCGCGATCACCCTGATCCATCGCCTTATGAACTTCGTTGCGCCGGTCGAGCAAGTTGGTGTACTGCGCTAATTCTCTTAGCTCCGCATCGGCGTGAACGGTCTCTAGCCACTCCCGCTCTTCCACAAAATCGACCATCCGACCTTCAGGTGGCAAGGACTGGAGCACGCTGCGGGTGTCGTCCACAAGAGTCTTGTCCTCCTTGTAGACACCAAGTCCGGGAGTTTCATACACGGTGACGCTACCGATGGGGCGGTGCTCATAACGCGCGGTGCGGCCGGCACGCTGAATCAGCGCGTTCATGGGAGCCAGTTCGCTATGCAAGTGGTCTGCCGAAATGTCCATTCCGGCCTCGATCACCTGGGTGGTGACCAGGATCACGTTTGTTCCTGTGGCCGCCGGGCCGAAGTACTCGGTTAGCTGATCTTCAACGCCTTTTCGGTCTTCGGGATAGAACTGCGCGTGCAGCAGGAGCAGGTGCGGCTTGCCGGGATCGTCTCCATAATGGCCCTCCAAAGCGAGAAAGAGGTCTTGGGCTCTCTGCACCGAATTGAAGAGCACAATCGTGCGGCCACCACTGTGTTGAGCTGCAATTGCACCGGCCTCGATCCGTTCGCCAGACCAGCGCCACGTTCGCTGCTTGGTTCGCTGAGAAGGCAGGGCACGTATCTCCCCATCGGCGACGCTGATCACCGAGGCGCCTAACCGGTTGGCCATCCATGAAATGGCTTTATCAGAAGTCGTAGCCGTCATCAGGACAAATTGGCAGATGCCGCGCAGTCGATCCAGCATTTCGATCATCGTACCCAGGGCCTTACCAGAATCCAGCAGATGGATCTCGTCGAACACGACCACAGACCCAATCAAAGCTCCGGCGTTGATGTTGCCGACTCGGTCCGGAAGTGAGACTGGCAGAAAAACATAGCCCGAAAGCAACTGGTCGATGGTTGTGAAGATCACGTCAGACTGGAAGAATACATCGTTCTTCTGGCCGCCGATCTGGAGGCTGCAGCAGCGAGGTCCACCCGGGTATTGGCGGTTGTTCCCTGCGGCGCTAACTTGTCCGAAGGCGCCCGCCATCTTTTCGTAGACGGTGGCGTGGAGGCTGGAAGCCAGCGACCGAAGCGGGAGGGCATACAAGAGACGGTCGGCGATGCGGCGACCATCAGGAAGTGGGCAAAGGAACGGGGCTACGGCCGCCCACGTCTTGCCGGCTCCCGTCGGAACACGTAAGATCACCGAGTCTCCAGCGCGGAGCCGCCCTTCCACCCGCTCCTGATACGCGTAAGGGTAGAATCCAGTAATAGTCTTGAAGAATTCGCGATAACTCACGCCAACTCAGTGACCTCCATCTCGCCTTTCCCCCAAACAGTCTGCCTTCCCACTCCCACCCATTTCCCCAATCGCAAGTAGGCCACGAACTCCCCCAGCTCTCCTTGATACTCCACCTCGCCCACGAAACCACTCAACGGGTGCCGTTGTCCCGACCGCGACGAGAGCCGGTCCGCATCTGTCCGCTTCAACTCGCACTCCGTCATCCGCACCGCCGCTGCCCGCTCACCCATCGCGCGGAAATCGATGTCGAGTGGGCCGGGTCCATACAGAGTCCGCAGCGTGCTGACGCGATCGCGCAACCGCCCGAACAAAACTCCGAACTCCGGTCGGTCCGCCACCTTGTGCTCGCTCTTCAGTTCCGTTGGCGTCACAAACCGTACCCGCGCGCGGTTCACTCGACGCAGGGCCTCGGATAGGTCGACCCGAATGGGCGCGGCTAATTCGCCCATTTGGAAGCGCTCTCCGTCGAAAACCCGCTCTACGGTCGCGCCGCCCAAGTCCAGTTGATCCACGGCGGCCAGTTCCGCAAGGCCCCTCCCTGGGCCCATGCCTCCGCGCGCTAGTTGAGCGAAAGCCAGCACGAAGTACCGCAGGGAAGGGTCGTGGACGTCGAAAATGTGTACGTCGAAGTGGAAATGTTCGCCGTCCCGGATCGTGTGCCCGTCCAAGTGAGCGGCGCGGAACACAAAAGACCTGGGCCAGTCTGCAAGCCCGCTGGGGCCCTCGCCACGCGCTGCCTTTGGTTCGAATACGCATGCATACGGGCACGTGGTGCGGACCTCGCAGCTCTTGGCGTCCCGGCAGTCTGGCATGCATACCAGCTTGCGAAAAATGGTGCCGAACGCCCCTCGCACTACATTGCCCGACTTGTGAGACGGGAAATATAACGTGCCCGCGGAGCGAAACTGAAAGCGAAATCGGTAGAATTCGAACGTCAACCGGCCAGCATAGCATCGTTCTTGCCTTTAGCTCATCAATATCCAGGGTCAGCAGCAAGTCTGGATCCTCGTGCTGCAGTTTCCGTATTGCGCGCTTGACCGCCCCGGTGAACGCCTACCGTAGGCCCACACGACATGCCACGCGAGGGGATTCCATTCCTCGCGGCCCGACTTCGTCCGTCACCCGCGCGAACCGCCGAGAGTGTCGGCCTCCCGTTTCAGGAGATGCATATGGAGTCCCGAGAAGACCCGCTTCAGTCCGTTATCGAGGAGATCGCCGCCCTTCTCGCCACCGCCTATCTTCGCCTGTGGAAGGCGCGAACCCTGAGCCAATCCGCCGCTCCTCCAGCTCCAGCACTCCAAGCAACCGGAGAACCCCTTGATAGCGCGCCGGGCGCCCGCTCCCATGGAAATACAACTTTAGCGCCGCACAAGAAAGGAGACTGATCTTGAATCGCGGACCCCACACGGAAACTGCCCCCCTCTCGCGAACAGCCGCTGGCCAACTCCGTTGCGCTATATACACCCGCAAGTCCACGGACGAAGGCCTCGATCAGGAATTCAACTCGCTCGACGCGCAGCGCGAGGCTGCCGAAGCCTTCATCTTCAGCCAGCGCAGCGGAGGGCTCGTCGCCTTACCTGAGCGCTACGACGATGGCGGTTTCACCGGCGGCAGCATGGACCGGCCCGCGCTGGAACGGCTCTTGGCCGACATTCAGACGGGGGTGATCGATTGCGTGGTCGTTTACAAAGTGGACCGACTGAGCCGGTCGCTGATTGACTTCGCCCGCATTATTGAAGTCTTCGAAAAGCACAACGTCAACTTCGTTTCGGTAACGCAGCAGTTCAACACCACCAATTCCTTGGGCCGCCTCACGCTCAATATCCTGTTGTCCTTCGCGCAGTTCGAGAGAGAGATCATCGTCGAGCGCACGCGCGACAAGATCTCGGCGGCAAGGCGCAAGGGAAAATGGATCGGAGGGCGACCGGTGCTGGGTTACGACATCGATCGGCACGGCAGCCGCCTGACCATCAATGCCGACGAGGCCCTCCAGGTACGAGCGATCTTCAAACTCTACCTCGACTACAACTCCTTGGCGCCGGTCCTTCCGGAGATCCACCGCCGCGGTTGGCGCACCAAACAGTGGGTCACGAGAAAAGGTGTTACGCACGGCGGCAAGCTGTTCACTAAGGGCCGGCTCTTTCGCTTGTTAAAGAACCCGATCTACATCGGCAAGATCAACTTCCAGAAACAGACCTATGACGGCGAACACGAGGCAATAGTCGAAGCTGCGACCTGGGAGAAGGTGCAACAGATTCTGCAGCGGAATGGCCGCGATGGGGGCGTCGAAGTCCGCGACAGCTACGGCGCTCTTCTAAAGGGACTGCTGCGTTGTGCTACCTGCCACGCGCCGATGATCCGCACTCAATCTACGAAGGACTCGCGCCGATATCGCCAATACGTTTGCCTGGAGGCGCGGCCAGGAGGGGTCAACTGTCAAACCAAGTCCGTCCCTGAGGAAGTGATCAAGTCGGCCGTGATCCGGCAGATTCGCAGGCTCGGGTCCGACTCGCGTATCGTAGCGCGCGGCTTGGCTAGGGCCGAAGAGCAGAGGCTAAGCACTATCGCGGACCTGTCCCTAGAGCGCCAAGCTGCGCAACGGGAATTGGCGAGCCTGGAAAACGAACAAGGCACTGTCACGAGGATGGCCTGCCGCGATCAGCCAATGACGAACGGCATGACCAATCTCCAGGAACGTATCGATAGTACGGGGCGTAGGTTGACGGAGATCTCGCGGGAACTCGGGAGTCTCGAAGCGTACGCTGTGGACGATGACGGTTTTCGAGCGGAACTCGCGCGGTTCGGTTCGGTGTGGGAATCGCTCAACTCCCGCGAGCAGGCACGAATCATCCGTACCTTGATAGAGCACGTCGCCTATGACGGAAAAACCAACAAGGTGACTGTGAGTTTCCGCTCAGCGAGGATTCGTGAAATGTGTCGAGGCGCTGCAAAGAAAAGGCGCGATTGAACCGTTAGCAGCCCGTGGTAATAGTCAGTTGTTTCAGATTAGCTGCGCAGCCACAAAAAGACCGCCCGTTTAGAGACGCTACAAGGCCTTCCCACGGCCAGTCTGAACGTTTGGGTATCCCCATTTCGGGCCCCAAGATTGCCTTCGGTCCGCTGGACTGACTATTACCACGGGCTGTTAGGTATTGCCGGAACGAAACGGGGCCAGCTATATCCTAGAGTCGCGCCGCTACCGGTCTCGGCAAACGCCGTATACGGGCGTCCGACTGTCAAGAGCTTCTCCGGCGAACGCGTTGCCCGGGCGCCAATCGAAGTCCTCGGGAAGCCGAAGCCCGGGAGCGCGTTTTGGTGCCGCGTTTCCCGGTCTGGGACGTCCTTCGCTTGTCAGGTCTTAGTGAAGAATTTCGATACGGTGTTGGATTCCGGCCTGTTCCATACCATCGCGGACCCGACCGAGATTGGGTCGTCGACAATTCAGGACGGTGATCCCGCCCGGCGGCCGCTACTTCATGCTGTGAGTCAGCGATCTGCAGCCGGGACACCTGGGCTCGCGTCGGATAACGCGGGAAGAAATCATAACTAGCCTCCGCGATGCGTGGTGGGTAGACTCGATCGAGCGCGCAACATTCGACTTAAGGATCAATCCCAACTGAGCGCGGGCCTGGCAGGAGCGCATTACACGGAAGCTGCGAATTCGCCTGACTATCGGCGCCTATTGTGCGCATTTGTCTTGCGCTCTCCGAAAACGGAGCCCGTTACTGCTCTCCGCCCTCGTGTTGGCTTTTCTATCGGTTCTAATGGGTGGCGGACTGGAGGTATCGCGACCGATGACTGTGCAACTTCTTCGCAGGCAAACGTCGAGACGAGATGAGGCTGTTACGCGGCGTTACCACAAAGGATGGTCCTGTGTCATCAGGGGCCGACCTGGTCTTTCCTCCAAATTGGCGGAAATAAATCACAGTACGACGAATTCAAAGCTCGGACGCTCTGGAGGCTCTCCAATGCGTTACGTCCGCGTTCAAGGAACTGGCCGATTCCGCAGTTCAAGGCGACCGCCAAGTTGAGCGGCTTCCTGGAGCAACAGTACCCGCGGAAGTTCTGAAGCGGATGAGGAAAACAGTATCGTAAACGCAAAGTCGCCCTTATTCAATGCTTAATAAATCTGCCCTTCTGAGCAAGCCCCGCGATTGCGCGGGGCTTGCCTTTTGATGACGGTGTGGGACCACGACTCTAATGGCTGGAATTGCGGCTTTCGGAAAGGGATTCGGTGTACCAGCAATCTCCTTTCTGATACTGATCACCACAGTCGGTAGTGACAAGCCAACACCAACCGCCATTGGGGCCATTCTTGGAGAGCAGAGTAGCCACTATGATTCTGCAGGCATCCTCCTCCGCAACGGGTGAGAAGTTTCCCGGGCTAAGCATGGGTCTGCCGAAGATTTCATGCCTTGTCTGGAACATCGGCGTGGACAATCCTGGCTTTACGGAATCCACCAACGCCGGGCTGGGTAAACCCTTCGGGTCCGCCATGGTCTTGGCTGGAACGCGACTTGCGGTAGCAGGTAGTTCCTGGGCGGCTGCCGGCGAGTTGCCAATTATACCGATGGCGGTTGACATCACTAATACAGCCATCGGCGAACGAAACAATCTTTTGACGGTGCTCTGCATTTCTCAATCTCCTTTTCGAAGACCGCGATTGTCTTGGTGTGCGGCCTTGCGTAATCGTTTTTAAAGGAATTGGTGCAAGCCGCCAAAAAGTCCCTCTCGCGACTATTAATGAGTGGTGGACCGGCACGACATCGAGCGGGCAAAATCGCATGGGATTCCGCGCCCGACCTGGGGATTCACGGTGCTCGACGGTTCCAATCGATTCCGGCCGCAGGCCGGGCAAACCTACGCAGTGCACCGCGTTATGACCCAAGGATCTCGGTAGATTTCGCTACGTGCTGTTCTGGCACCCGACTGAGGCCAGCCTTTTACGAGAGCCTCGACGAAGGTCGAGCGGATCGGACATAAAAATAAAAACTATGTTGGACGCCGCCAATTCGACGGCGCAGTCCAGGGTAGATGGTTCCAACTACCTGGTGGCTGGTGAGGGCAAACAAACCAGCATGGTGAAAATGTGGGCATCGACACCGGCCGACATGTCTGTTCCTCCTCTACGCTGCGATAGATCGGTGGATTTGGTCCGAGCTCGGCAGTTGGGTTCCTGGATTCTGTCCGTGCCAAGCTCGACGGGACTGCCGGGCAAGCAAGCATCCGAGGGAGTATCTCAGCCAGGCACAGCAACCCTGGTGTCACCAGCGGCGGGCTAGAATTAGCTGATGGCGTTGAACAATCGACTTTCGCCACAACGCCGCGACTGGAGTGCCTTGGCATTCAACGGTCTGCCGCCGGGATCAGGCGTTCTTTTCGAAGAGGTGACTCTTGACCAGCGGATCGGCTCGGAAGCCGTGGCACTTCTCATCGACCCAGAGGCGGACCAAATGGTTTTGAAGGGGACGCTGGACCTCAACCTCAAGACTGGGATTGTCGCGACTTCGTATGGTCCGGTTCTATTTCTGATCTGGTGGATACCGCCAATAAAGGACGGGCGCCCAACTGCGTTCTACGAACAGGTCATGAACCCGTTATATCCAAATACTTCGGAAGTGCTTCGGCGCGTGTCCGAACAGAGCCAACTTCATGTAGTCCTGGTTGACGCCACTGGGCAGGTCGTAACGGTCTTCGAGTTCCAGAACAACTTCGGTTTTGACAAGGTCTGCGCGGGTGTGGACGCCGTCCGAGTTTCGTGGAAGGGGCCGCACGACTTCGCATCAGCGAAAGCCGCATATGAGGAAGAGTATGAAGTTGAGGATGTACTGGCAGGCCGATATGATTGAGCCAGGATGATCAGTCGAAATATCAGCTTCATCGTCGGCCAGCATCACCCCGAGTTGGACCAGGCGATATGGCACCATCGGGGCCGTAACGGCTTCGTGTTGGAAGTTGCTACCATGCATCAATCCATTGGCCAGGAGGTGCTCGTGCTCTGGTTCGACCGAACGCCCTTCTTGGAAGGACTCGCTGCCAATGACACAATCGACCTGCGGGTTCGCTGTGGGCTGGCGCTCACTGAGGCGGGACCGATAGCATTTGTCCTATGGTGGCTGCCGCCGATCGATAACGGCGGTCTTCCTTACGTGAAAGAACACATTCTCAATCCCCTCCATGATGGGAACCGCGCAGTCCTGCTCCGTTTGAGTGGTCAGAAGGGCCTCCACGTGGCGCTGGTCGGCTCAGGTCCTCGTATCCTCGGTTTGCATGAATTCGAGAACGATTACGGCTTCGGCGATCTCTATTCGTACATGCAAGCGGCGGCGGAGAAGGGATGGCCAGCGTACGACTTTGATGCAGCCCTTTCCGCATTCGAGCAGACCTTTGAAATCAACGGTCTCCTGCATGGTCGATACCCTGACCTGGTGTTGGGTGGCGACGGACCTGATTCATGATCCAGCACCATTTGTGTACGAGTTCAGTTAAGCTGCGTCGCTAACTAACTAGCCAAGGCTTTGCCTGATACGCCAACATCAACCTGGTTCCATCCGGTGCCTTCCTCGCAGATGGCCGGCCGATTTTCAGCAGCACCGCCCGCGTCTACCCCGGCTTCGCCAACATACTCTCCGCGGAGTCGGTAGGGAACTCCGACTACAACGGGATGAAAATCTCCATCCAAAGGCGCTTTGCCCACGGATATGAGCTCTTCACGACATACACTTGGTCGCACGCTATCGATGATGCACCCGAACAGAACATCATCGACAGCGCCACCACCGTGACGCTGTCCGATCCGTCTGACCGGCGCCGGGATCGTGGAAACTCCCTCACCGACCGCCGCCACGTCCTGAACCTGACCCGAATTCTCATTCCCCAGTTCCACGGGAGCAGCAAGCTTGCAAAGTATCTGTTAAACCTCAACCGCCTGTCCGTCGGCATGGTCGCGACCAGTGGCGATCTGTTCAATATCGGGAGCAATCGTATCCTGAACGGCGACAGCTCAGAAGCTGCTGCGAATCAGCGGCCGCTATTTGTGGGCCGGAATACTGTTCGAGAGCCGGCGGTCTTCGAACTGAACGCCCGCTACTCCCGGCTGTTTCCGGTGAGTGAACACAAGAGCTTCGAGTTCATCGCCGAGTGGACAAATATTACGAAAACGTGACGAATCTGAACACGGCCGCCCTGGTGGATGCCGCCGGAAACATCATCAAGCCGCCACCCAAAGGGGCAACCGCGGCCCGCGACCAGCGTCTGATCCAATTGAGTGTACGGGTCAATTTTGACAGTGAGGCCGCTTAAGCAGCTGGAGTTTCGGAAATTCCGAGAATTCTTGCCCCCCGGGAACTATTCGATATTCGATTTAGTTCCCGTTACATAGCCGCCGACGAGAATTTTGTTCCCGTTGCGTCGAATCATGCGGCGATCTTGAGACCAACCTCCCGCACGAGCGCATCGAGATCGTCAGTGATTCGTTGATAGAGGCGGTCAAGTTGGCAGCGCTTCTCTTCGGCGAGGATGCGGTCGCCGCGGAAGGGCGCCAGCAAACCGGCCATCAGGGGCGCATAGTTACATAGTTAGTGGAGAGGCCACCATATGCTGTCGAAGATGCCGTGCTGCACGGACCTCTCCCCGGACGAAGGTCAACCCTTTCCAGGAGAGGCTGACGGCCGGACGCCGGGCCCAGCGGATCATTCCGCTACCAGGAATCTGTGTGTCTCAAACCCTAATCACGAACTGAGCTTATCGAGAAGCGCGCTTCGCCGACTGGCATGAGTTACGATCACCTGTTCCCTGGCACGGGTCAATGCGACGTACAGAAGATTCCGCTCCTGCTCGACGAAGAGTTCACGCTCGAGAGGGTCCGTGAAACCATCAAGGACTGAGCGCAACGGCAGAAGCCCAACATCACATCCGACGATTGCGACGGCCTTGAATTCCAAACCTTTGGCCCGGTGCATAGTGCCCAGCGAGACGTGATCTTCATCGGCGGGATCGTCGTCATCATTCAAGAGTTGGCCTTTGACACCGGCTGCTTCCAGGGCTGGTTCCGCTCGATCATGGAGCACGGCTTCCGTGCGGCCGAAGATAGCGATCTCTTTGGGCCTGACGCCCTCACTGAGCCGCGACTCCAGCCACTCGGCCAGGCCGGAGATCTCATCGGCAACAGAACCGAACGCAGCCACACGGGGTACCGGACCGTTGAGTATGGAGACCGCATCGCGGGTTAACGGGTCACCGTCGGCGTCAGCCTCAGTAGGAGCGAACAGGGAGTCTGCAAATCGCCGGATCTGCTGCGTCGTTCGATAGTTGATCTTCAATTGCGTGGAGCGGCCGCGTATATCCAGGCCGCAACTCAGGAGAGACGTTCGCGATTTGTAGATGCGCTGGCCGGAATCCCCGCAGAGGAGAATATCATTCTTACCCGGCGCCACCAAGGCACGGACGAACCGCAGTTCCGCCGGCCCAAAGTCCTGCACTTCATCGGCGATCACGTGGTCATAGACAGGACCAGCCGACTGGGCCGCCTGATAGCACAGGGAATTCCACGAGCTGAGATTCTCCTTTGCAAGCAGCTGGAGAAGATTCTCGAAGACGTGCCAAATGGTCAGCTTTTGGCGCGCTCCAAGCGGCGTTCCCCGATTGGCCCGTGATGCGCTCTTGTACTGCTCCCAAGTCGCGATGCCGATCGGATCAACTACGGTCTCGAACTCGTTACGAAGGAAACCGACCGAGAACTTTGTCGCGCCGTCTACCGTCGCCTGTGCTGCCTCCATAAGCACGGCGAGGCGTTTGGCCGTTAAGGCCAGGAAGGGGCGGCCTTTCTTCTTGACCCACAGATCCCGCGCGATCTTGTGGAGATGTTCGACCTCGATCTGGGCTCGCTCCGGCGACTTGCCCAAAAGGATGTCCGCATTCTGAGCGAGTCGTATCGCCAGCGTCTTCGAGAAGGTGGTCAACAGTATCCTCGCCTTCGGATTCTGCCGCGCCAGCCAAGCCGCGCGATGCAGCGCGACCACAGATTTTCCAGTCCCGGCCGATCCCGTCACACGTGCTGGGCCGTTGAACGATCTTTCGACAACCGATCGCTGCGTCGGGTGAAGGAACACGATCCACTGATCCCAGGGAAAATCGAGAGCCTGCCGCAATTCCTGTTGGTTGTCGATCACGCGGAACCGGCGCTGCGCGTCTGGGTGGAGGAGCGCCGTCACATCCGTCACACCCTTTATTGGGACTGGACGAGGCACGGGCTTGCCAGCCGCCAAGTCCAATAGCCGCTCAACCGCTTCGTCGGGCAAATGCCCGATCAGGGCGTCAAAGTTGTCTTCGGACACGAGACGCACCGCATCCAGCCATTCCGTGGGAATTCCGAGGGCAAAGAGGTAGTCAGCCTCAAAGCCACCGAACAGCGGCGGATTCACCTGCTTTTCGATGACCTTGGTGATCTCCCTGACCGTTTCTCGTATCTCGACGATCTGGGCGGCGCCGGTTTCAGGATGTACTTCGAAACGGCGACGCTCAGCCCACTGGTACGCTTCGTCGTGACGGTCGACGTAGCACATCGTAACCATGTCCGGTGCCCGATGGGCAATAATCCGGATGCCGTCGCTGACCCGAAGGGACCAGAAGTTCGGATCCTTGGATTTGTTAATTCGCTCGAAAGAGAATCCAGACTGTGCTGGGTTCATCTGGAACTCGAATGCCGACTGCTTCGCCAACTTTGCCGCCGCCGCGTCCTTTCCCTCCAGCTTCTGAAGCGCCTTTTGAAATGTGTTGGCGATGGCGAATCTCATTGGGCTGCCTCCAACAGGGGAGTGAGCAGAACGGCCACCGCTGCCGGCGTGGATGTTGGTTCGGCGGTCACAATGTTCGGACCGGGTCCGATTCCCGAGGCGGCATCTACCAGAACCGCATGGCCAGCCTTGGTGGACCACATCATCAAGGCGCGCTTGCCACTGACCTTTCCAGCCTCGATCCAGTCCCAATCCACCTCGTCTGGCGAGCGAAGTCCCGCAAGGCGAAGTCCCTGTGCCAGCGGGTGCCATGGGGAATCAAGCAGGCCTAAGACCTCTGTCCATGAATCCTTGGGCGGAACATCGGAGACAATCTGCGGTGACGTGTACCAGGTGGAATCGTCCCGAATGCGCTGTGCGGCATCTTTGCCCAGCAAGAAACGGCCAATACGGAAGAAGTGTTGCCGCATGGCGTCGGGGTCGGTCAACTGCCCGAATTGGATCTCGACGACCTCGTATCCGCGATTCCGCAGTCCTTCGCGGATATCGCGGTCCCTATCGCGCGTTTCCGGACGTCCGTGGAGATGGCGGCCCATGCCGTCGAGATAAATGCACAGGCCTTCATAGGCATCATTCCGCGGCTCATAGAAGAAGTCCGGAGTGGTCGCGCCCAACGGGCGTCCCAGGTCGATCGGCCGCTGCGGCTGGTAACCGTGAAGTCCCGCCCGGTCCAGCATGGCGCGTAAGGTCAATTCAGGATCATTAACCGGGACTTCCTCCGCCGCCGGTGTTGGCAGGCGCGAAGGGATATCGTGCGTGAAGTCTAGACTCTTGCCCCATTTCTGAAGGCGGTCCAGCGCAGTCAGCCGGTTGAGGTGCCGATGATAGTACGAATTCCGGAAGTGCAGCAGGCAATCCACACATGCTGACTGACACAGAGACGGGCAATCGGCCACGACCCTCTTCGCCGCCGCCGTCACTTCCGGCCAGCGGTCTCTCATCTGGTCGAGAAGGCCGGAACCGCCTGGCATCGGATCATAAAGCAGCAGGCTCAGTCCTCTTCCGCCTGGCTGTCCGATGGCGAGCAACTGCAGATCCTCAACCTCCATATCGAGCACCTCTGCGGCCCCCAATCGCAGCGCCTCCATCACACTGTAAGCCTCTTCGCGGTCCACGCAGTTCTCAAGAGAAATCGCATCGGAGATGACGTCTGCATAGAACCCAACGGGCTCCACCGGCTTGCCGCAGCGAAGCCGGTGCTCCTGCTCGAATGCCTGAAGATCCGCTTGCGACGCGAGCGGGGACCGGCTCTGCCCGCACACCAGACAAACCGGGTACCCCAGCCGGCCGGCACTCCGTGCCAAAGACGACGCTCCCACGTTTACCAAACGAAGCCGAACGGCGGTTCGCTGGGTGACGACTCGATCCCCCCAACGATACTGCTTGCCGCCACCGTGCTGTGCCTGTTCGTAACCGTAGACAGCAACGCCGAGTTGGAATCGGTAGTCCTCGTCGTCAGAGATCTGTGAGTTGTGCGGCAGATTGACGTCGCAGATCGGTACAGCCGGAATTGTTTGGGAACCCAACCCGGCGGTTAGGTTTCCCGCCACTTCGGCCACGGCTTCATTAGAAACATCCACCATGAAGCGCACAGGCTCCCCTGGCTCCAGCCGAAAGTGCCGCGGAATGAAACGGTGCCCATTCGCATAGATCAGGTTGCCCGGTATGTACTCCCGCAAGGCTAGGGAAGGATGCCGCCGGAGTTCCCAATCCCGGAAACTCGGGTTGTACTTCGGCGCCTCGTATGTCCCGATTACCCAGCCGTTGTCCAATCCGTAGCCGGGCAGGAAACCTTCGGCAGCCAACACGCTATAGGTGTTCGTGTCGTCAAAGCCCTCAGCTTCCCTTCGTTTGCGCGGATCATTTCCCTTGAGCCGCTTCACGTATCGGTCACAGCGATTTCGCAGCGAATCCTGTTCCGGATCGAGCGTCCCCTGCTTGCGTCGCACCTCATCGAGGCGATTCATCTGGTCAATCGCCCACTCCAAACGCCGCTTCAGGCGCTCTACGACAGTCTGGAGCTGTCCGTCCATGTCCTCGATATATGCCCGCAACGTCGCGGGCTCGACGACGCGGGCGTCATCGTCCGGCCATCCTTGCCGAAATGCTTCCACCACGCCGGCGTGCAACCGGTCCAAGTGTCTGCTGAGAACGGTTCGTAACGGAGCCAAATCTGGCAGCCTGCGCCGCACCTCCCCGGTATTCTCGAACAAGTACTCCCGAACCCGATTCGGGAAACAACGCCTCAACACCTCAACAAGCTCTATCTGCTCGGTATTCGTGAGTTCAGAGTTGGGACGCGACAGTTTGTGCAGCCCGGTCAGTACGATGGCGTGGACGTGCTTGCGCACCATCACGTCATTCCGGAGATTGAAGCTTGGAGGCGCGATCTCTCCGGAAAGGAGCTTCAACGGGTCATTGAAATATGGCCGGTCGTGCGAATGCGCCCGCGCATAGGTCAGAATCAACGCCATCCGATGCCGGCGGCCGGCTCGACCTGCACGCTGCCAATAGTTCGAGGGTAAGGGCGGTACGTTGCGCATCAGCACAGAGTCGAGCGCCCCAATGTCCACGCCCAACTCCAATGTTGGCGTGCAGACCAGCGTGTTTATGCGGTCGCCGTCGCCCTTGAATGCCCGCTCCAGTTCTTCCCGATCCACCGCGGGGATCTGCGCCGAATGCTCTCGCGGGCGGATCATGTCAAACCGACCATCGAGCATGATCAGGTCGTAGTTGTCCGGACCCTCCGTTACAAGTTCGAGTGTTCCATTGCAGCGCCATGCCAGACAAGTGAGCAGCGGCGTTGGGCGCGAATGAGCCCGCCGGCATGCCTGACAACGCCAAATGCCGGTACTGGCACGCAATCGCAATTGGTCCGCATCAATCTGGCGCGCGTTCGTGGTCCCCGGCAATGGCCGGTCTCGAAAACCTGTCAACACGGCTGGCACAATCAGATGCAACTCGTCCGTCAGCGTCTGCCAGAGCTCTTGCAAGAACCGCGGGACATCGTTCGGATTGACGCCCCATTTCTGCGCTGCTTGAGAAACCGAAGTCTGCCGAGCCCCAAGCCACTGCGACACACGCCCGGCCGTATCGGAAGGATCTCGCTGCAGCTTCAAGCCCTTGGGACCGCCACGGAATAGCGGTAGATATCCGTTGGCGATTTCGCGATCGCCCTCCTGCCAAATCTTCGAGAAGATCCGCCGATCGCGATCCAACAGAATCCGGCTCCGGCGCGTGAAGTCGAGCATCGCCGCCACTCCATCCCGCAACTCTTGGGGACTCAACCCCAACCCGTTCGCCCAGTTCTGGAAGAACGCGACCGATTGCTCGAGTCCGGCATAATCGACCACCAAACGGCCCCACGGTTCTAAACCGATCCGTTGCCTGGTGCCTGTTGCGACTTCGCGCAGAACTAGGATGCGCAGAAAGTGGCGGCGTTCCGCAGCGTGGCCTTGGAGATCCGCCTTCTTCCGCGCCACATTCCAGACCTCCGGAAGTAGCGCCTGGGACAGATCATCGTCCTGGTCCAATTCTTGATCCAACTGTGAGACCAACGTCCCGATCTGAAGCGGCGTTTGGCTCAATCTCGCAAACATGAGTGCCCGCAACCGGTACCGGCGCGCGTGGTCCTGCATCCAGCCGGCCTGGAAGGCCGCGTCCTGGCGGTTATCGGAGAAGACCAGAAGCCGCTTCCGCTCCGCGCGGTGGATCATACTCTGTGCGAGTACGTGAACGTCGGAAACGGGACTGGCCTTTACTGGTCTCGCCGGTTCGCGGTATCGCCCCAATTGCACGCGGCCGATGGCGCTGCAGCCTACACACGAGATCAGCTTACCCGGTTGTTCCTGCTTTTGCCGCGTGGCGAACAACTCCACCAATGAATCCTGCTTACCGCACCCATCGCACTGCTCCACGCGGGCGGCATGCACGGTTCCGCAGTAACGGCAGAAATACAGCGGAACGGAATTCCGGGGCAGCGCCCGAAGTTGGGGCTGGGGTGGCGGCGTCGCATCATCGTCGTCATCGTCATCGGTGGCATCCACCACCAAGCGGTCCAGAAAGACGATTCTATCCCCGCCTAGCTGTTCTTCGAGTGGTCGCCAAATGACTCGATTCTCGACCGCCTCACCGCCGCCCGGTGCCCGGTCCGTAAACGTGAAGTCGCGCACGTGATGGACGAAGTAGTGCTGCCCGCAGGTGGTGCAGGTCATGAGCGGCAAACGGAACAATCCCTGCTCGTTCGGGCCAACCTCCTCCGCCGACAACGCAAGCCTTGCGCTGGTGGCCTTCACTGGAAACGTCACGACACCGCCTGCTACGCCGCGTACAAATGCGTGAACCACGGGACGCAGCAGCGCCCGGCCTTCGCGCTGGGCCGCCGCTCCCAGGGCGAGCCAGATGAGCACTTCTTCTTCCGGCACCGGCCGTCCCAGCCTTTGGGCCAGATCCTCTACCAGATCCCCCATCGAGCGCGGCCTCATCAGCGCATCGGCAATCTGGAAAGCCACCTCATTTCCCGACAAACGCTCATAGAGGCTGTCTTGCCACCGGCTGATGTCGAGCGCCTGTCCGGTCAAAGACTGGAACGTCCCTTTCAGTAGCTTCAGCGACGCCGGTGGATCGCTGTCCACGTTGCCGATCGCCTCCAGCACGTTCCGGAGCTGCAACACCTGGTTGCCCGGGAGCGCCGGACTAGTCTTCCGTTTGGCGGCCCACAGATCCGGCTCGTAGTCCTCATAGACCACCGTCACTTTGTCCTTGGCCACGCCAAAGAATCTCGATGCGAAGTGCACTGCCGGCGCCGGGTTGTTGCGATCGGCAATCGTCGCCGAAGTCGCTATGCAAACCGTCTCCTCGGCGCTCTTCCCACAGAAGCTGCGCAAGCGTCGCAGGAGGCAGGCGGTCTCGGCTCCATTCGCACCCGAGAATGTGTGCGCCTCGTCCGCCACCAGGAAATCCAGGCGTGCTCCAGCGAACATCTCGATGTCCTGCTGGCGTGTGAGCAACAGTTCGAGCTGCTTGACGTTCGTCAGCAGAATTCGTGGCGCCTTGCCCGCCGCCTGCATCTCTTCGCGCGACGCGCACTCCTCCGGGGGATGGACCGCTCCCGGCTGCCCCTGCGCCCGCAGTTCCGCCACTTTCGCGGCATAATCGGCTCGGGACGCGCCGTTCGGCAATCGGAATCCGGTGACATCGCTCGCCCGCTGAGGCGTCTTGCCGACATACAAGCCGAAGCTGATCCCGACTCCGCACAGCAGCTCACGTAGTCGCCCGAGCTGATCCTCAGCAAGCGCGTTCATCGGATAGATGATGACCGCGCTGATGCCCTCCGCGGCTCCGGCCTCCCGGAGCTCCAATGCTTTGCTGATAATCGGATAGAGAAAGCATTCCGTTTTGCCAGAGCCCGTGCCGGTCGAAACCAGCGTGTTTTGGCCGGCCATAATCGAGCGGATTGCCGTCTCCTGATGACCGTAGACATGTTCGTGGTCCGCGATACTTGCCAGTAGCGGATGCAGCACGCCTTGGTCGGCCAGTTCGCGCATACTGGGCCCTCGGCGGAAGCTGCGCGAAAGGCTCACAAATGGTCCGGCCAGCAACGGGGTGCGCCGCGTTTGGTCCAGGTTCAGGAGCTGCCGCATTTGCCGATGCAAACTCGGATCGGCGAAGGAATACGTAGTCAACTGGTAACGGAGAAAATCTTCGACGACGTTTTCCGTGTACGTGATCGGATTGAGCATTCTGGCCATGGGAACCTAGCGTTTTCGGGGTTTCGGGTATACGGGAGTGCCGAACAGATCGGTATCGATTGGGTTACCGAATAGATCGACGGCGACGGCGTCGCCGCCGTCTGGATTCGTTTTTTTTTCTGGGTCTGGTGGCGGCAGCAGCTTGGCCAAGATTTCGGCGTGACGCTCGCACTCCTCCCAGGAGTCTTCAACGGATTGCTCCAACTGCCAAGGATAGAATCGCGGCCCGAGGGCGGATGCGACTGGCTGGTGTTCCTTCGCGCGGTCGTCGTGGCCAAGATCGTAGTCGTCGAGGCGCAGCGCTTCGGGCACCATCCAGCCTTCGTCGTCGTTCTGGGACAGGAACCTTCCTATACCCATCTTCACCAGGTCGTGGAAGGCAATCTGAGCCAAAACCGGAAGGCGGTGTTCTGGTAACTGGTCCTTCTCGACGCGCCAGAAACCTTTGCAGTCCAGCGAGCGTGAGAATGCTTTGACCGCGATCTTCTCAGGCGGATAGTCGCAGTCGGCAAAGATCTGCTTTACGTCGGAGCCATCAAGGCCGAACATGAACGCCGTGATCGCTTCATGCATCGCTCGTAGCCGCAGACGCTCGTGGCGCGTCACTGCCCACCGAAATGTACGGACGCTCGCAGCCAATCGCAGTCCAAGCCATGCTGCACTGAATCGCGGGGAACACCAGGAAAGTTGGGCCGTGATGTCAGCCAAGCGTGTATCCCGAAGTTGGTCCAGCCGCACTAGGGGCAGATCTTCGATCAGGAAGAAGTTTAGGGTCGCGCCACTCTGCCTTTGCCGCTGCACCCAGTCATTGACTGAGCTGTTCAGCAGACCCGCGAGAAGAAGCTGCTCCTCCACATCTCGCGTCATGAGGAACGGAACTTTATCTGCGCAAGGCAGGACCGGAATGACCGCACTCAAGAGTGTATGCTGATCCGTTGTTCTCGCAACGCCCCGGAATCCGACGCGGTACAAAGCATTCGGCGAACCGTTTTCGAAGAAGTCGGTTCTAGCCATCAGATACTGTGGGACGATGCGCTTCTCGTCCCATGGAATAAATGTCCACTTTCGGCCCCGACTGTTGGCGAGTTCCTTGTAGGCGAAGTCGAACTTGTGAATCATGACGCCTTGATAGAGCGGCAAAGCGACATCTTCCACCTCTTGCAACTGCACCGCTGCGGAACCATCCGCCGATAGGATCAAACCCGCGGGGCGCTGCAATATCCTCTTCGGTCCCGCAAATGGCTGCCAATTGCCCATCAGCCAGTTGCCGTACTCGTCTGGACGATATCCTTTCTCTTCCCACTTCCAACGTGCCGGGAAGAGTTCGGAATCATTGGTCATGTCAAATTCGCGAGTGTACCTAATATTCCAGCCGTCGGCCTTCTTGTCGCCCAAGAGTACGCCGTTCGCGTAGAGCTTCTTAACGATCTCCAGATCGCGCGGCGCTCGGATTTCAAGGATCGCGCCAGAGTGCGGGCTGAACTCCTCAATCTCGTTCACCGACACCGGCAAGTATCTACTCTCATCGGGTATATCGGCTTCGAGTTCGTGGGCTTCGGGCGAATCGCCCGGGCCCAGACGGAAGCGCGTGCGGAGACTACCGGGGGTGCCTCCTTTCTCCACCTGGACAGCCGCAACCTTAAATGAGTGATGGACGGCGCCGAAGATGAACCGCTCGTTCTGAAATGAATACAGATGACTCCAGCGAGCCTTCGTCAAAAACAACCGCCGCAACGATCCCGCACCCTTGTCGGAATAGATGCCTGATGGAATCAGCAGGCCCAATCGTCCACCTTCACGCAAGAGAGCATGGCCGGTTTCCAGAAACATCTTGTACGTGTTCAAGTCAGCAGAACCTTGGTGCAGGAATGGATGCGCCGGATCTGCAAAGCCACTGCGGCCTTTGCGCAGGTCGTCCCATAGTTTGTGGTCGGCAGCGGATTGACCAAACTTTGTGGCCAGTGGGAAATCGTGGTGCGGTTTATCGTATTTATCGGTCCATACCTGATCGCCGAAGGGATGCGCCGCATACTTCACCCAGTTGGATCGGGCCTTGAGGCGTGCGCAGTAGTGCATCCAATTGAACTCGAAATGAGCCTCATGGCCGAAATACTCCAGTTGCCGGTCGAGCGCTTCTTGCTTGCCGTAACTGCGATAGAGGGGGTCGATATCGGAGAAGAACTCCTTGGAGTTCGGCTTCTGTACTTCCCACGGAGGGTTGCCAATGACCGCGTCAAAACCCGGAGCCTTACCTTGGAAGACATCCGGGAATTCCAGTTCCCAGTGGAAGAAGCGATGGGCAGTTCGCAGATCGCGAACGATGTCCTTCGCTTTGGCGGACGGCTGCAGGAAGTCCAACGGCAACGGTGCGTGCTCGAGCAGATCACCCGGCCAGAACCAAATTGCGCACCAAGTATCGAACGCCGCGCGAAGCTGCCGATACGCCGACCCTGGTCCAAAATGTTGCTCGTAGACCCGTCGGCGCTCCTCGGTTTCGTGAATCGGCAGGTTGTGAATCTGCTCGAAAACACCGACGAGGTGATCGTGGACGCCGATCGGCGAAAGCTGCTTCTCGAGGAATTCAAAAGCCATCGTGCGCCTGGCGCGGATGAGTTGCACCAATTCGGCCCTGACGTCCTCCTTCCTCTCCTTAATTGCGTGGGTCCATTTGTCGCCTTTTTGGGAATCGCCCTGTTTCCGGTGGTGATGAACGAACTTCTTTCGGTCTTTGTCGCCGCCCTCGCGGTCCCAGGCCATGGCGGGGTAGTCCTGAAACCGGTCGAACCAGCAACCGATGAGCGCGTTGCCGGTTTTCATCTTGTGATCCAGGAAGCCGAATGGCAGGCGCGGATCCATGGTCTCAATCCAGAGGGAAAGACGCGCGAGTTCAACGGCAAGCTGATCGAGATCGACGCCATATAGGCAACGCTCGACAATGTGGCGGCGGAGGTAAGCGCGCAGGTAGTCGTTGAAATCTGGATCGCCGATGGGTTTGGGGATGGTCTCATCGGCCAACTTGGTTGCGGCCTGTCCGTCCGCAAGCCGGACAATGACGCCGGTTGGATTCGGCATGAGCCGCTCGTGGTGGTGCAGGCTTTCCACCAGTGCGTTGGTCAGGAATCGTAACGCGGCCAGAAGAAAGGAGCCGGAGCCACAGGCCGGGTCACAGACCTTGAGGGCTAGAATCTCTTCCGGCTTACGCGGCGTGTCGCCCTCGTAGGCCAGTTCTCGAAGAGCGCGACGGGCGATTGGGCCCGCAAGCTGGGGACGAGTGTAGAAAGTACCTGAGCCCTTTCGGGTGTTGCCTTCGCGGACCAGATACCACTCACCCGGGAAGATGGTGCGGGGCACAAGATTCCTGGCGGCCTTGTCGATATCGTCGTCGTAGGCTGCGCTGTTTCTCTGGCGACGGCTTGCCTTTCGGCTTCTTGACCAGTTTGGCGGCTTCCGCGGCCCGGCGCGCCCACGCGTGGATGCGCTGCCGTTGCTGCTCCCTGTCTTGCGAGGCGTCGCCGGTATCCGCGATGAGGTCTTCCTCGATCACGACCTCAGGGAGTACATCGCCGGCTTCGGTAACTTCTTCTGACGATTCCGCTTCGTCTTCTTCTCCTGCGTCGTCGGCGTCATCATCGCCGGAATCGCCCTTCTTGTCCGCCACTTTGAATTTCTCGAACAGCTTGGCGATCTCATCTGCGGGCATGGCATCCAACTGCAGGAAGGGGAGCGCCGGCTGGTCGCCCAGGTTCAGGAAGACGATGGGAGAATCAGCTTCCGCTCGGCGTAGCTGGAAATCAAGCAGACCTTCATAGAGGATGCCGATGTACTCCGTGGATAGATCGGAGAAGTCGATGGGCGAAAGAATGAGCTTCGTCGCGCGGCCCTGCGGCACGCGCTCCCAGGCTCGTGTCAACAACTCGAGGATGTGGTGGATGGCGTGATCGCTGGGCTCATTCTTCGGGTGTTCGAAAAGTGCGAGCGCTCGCAGAATCGGGTCCGTCGAACCGGCCTCTCCGGGCTGGAAAAGTCCGCCGCCGTATTGGCGCACCAGAAGCCCTTCGTGGGACGAGCCCTCGTAAATGAGGCGGAAGAGGGATAGCAATCGTGGCCAGGCACTCCATTGATGGCGCAGCGTATCGGCAGAGCGGCCCCCGGCCATGCGGTCCAACTGTTCGCGGAGGCCCTGGAGGGAATAGCTATCGTTGTAAATGGGATCGGTGCGGGGCAGCAGTTCGCGCGCTTCGGCGAAAAGGACCACCACGCAGCGCATCACGAGGCGAGTCGCCGCAATGTAGACGTCGCGCGGCGTGACGGCGACGCTTTCGGCGCGTAGATGATCGATCACCTCACCGGAATTGTGGATGATGTGCTCCACCGCCAGACGGACCCGTTCACCGAGATTGGTGGATAGCTCCGCCTGGCCCTTCCGGGTATCTTGAATGGCTGCGACGATAGGCGCCGGCTCGCCTTCTTTCGGAGGGGTGAGAGCCTTGGGGCTCAGTAGGTGCAGCAGTGCGAGAACCTGTTCGCTGGGTTCGCCTTCTTCAAACCAAAGCGCGATGTCCCATTCGCACCAGGCCTCATAGTCGGGACCGGCGTGGATCAGCCGCCATTGAACGCCGTTGGTGAGCAGGGCAAGTTTCTGCTGGCTCTTGCGGAGCCATTCGACCACGCGGGCAATGCTGCGGCGGCCGGTGCCGATGCCGATCTGCTTTACATCGTCGTCAAAGACCGGCAGCACTGCCCCGTTGCTTCCCAGCCAGAGTCGGCGAGGTTTGAAGTTCTCGCCCGTGATGAGGCGATGTCCCCACTCGGCGCCGACGGCGCTCGCCTTTTTCCACTCCAGCGTAGGAAGTTGCAGGATGCCTTCCAGGACGGTATCGAGCAGAGCGGCTTGCGCGCCCAACTTCTCGGTGTCCTGTTGCGCCTGGACGGCACTGCGTAGGCGGCCCGCCCAGTAGAAGGATAACCGGGGTTTCTCCGTGGAGAAATAGTGCGCGAGCCTGGCCGGGGCGATGAGCAAGCCGCCGTGCTTGAGGTGCGTCCACCAGGTGAACTGGTTCAGCGGATCGATTGGGTTGATCATCGAGCCATCCCCGGCAGATGGATCTCGATAGCCACGGGAAACACCTGCGCGGATTGCCTCAGTTGGTAGCGCTTGGGGAGAACGAGGGAAAGGATGCGATCTTGTTCGGCCTTGAGGCGGGTCAGAAGTTCATTGAAGTGGCTGGACCGGCGTTGCAGTTCGGCCTCCAGATCTCGCAGGCGGTCCTCTTGGACACGGCGGTCGATATCGATGAGGGTGAGCTGGCGCATGTCGGCAATCAGGCGGTCGCGCTCCTTCTCCAACTTGGCGATGGTGTTCTCACTCATCGCCCGTTCCACTTCCTTGAGTCTCAGGCGGAAGCGCTCCTGCTCGGCTTTGATGGCATCCACGCCCACGGCTTCGAGGCGTTTCTTGAGGGCTTCCGTCAGGGAAGCCTCACGGGATTGAACAAAGCTGCGAAGGTCCGGTTCCGCATCCTCCCATATATGCCTGGCGCCTTGCACCAGGGCGGCATCAGTGACATGTGCGGAGGCGTGGTCGGCGGTTGGTTCCTGATAGGGGAGCGGATCACCGAGGTCACCCTGCCGTACGGGAATCTGGTAGGTTTTGGTCCAGTGATGGAACGGCTCGCGGAGTTCGTTGATGGCCAACTCTTCTACGGTGAGCAGTATCAGCGCATCTATATCATTCGGCAATTCAGCGGTGCGGACGGTCCACCGGCTCGCTGAGTGATCGCGCTGCTTTCGTCCGGAGCCTGGGAAGCGCAGGCGGGCAAGAGTGGACAAGGCGTGGTGGAACACGGGGTGGCCCAAGTGCAGTAGGACCGTATCAGGCTTGGCGCGGAATACGGCCCGGCCTTTCGACGCGTCCAGGAAAAACGCGGGGTCAAAAACGATGGCGGGGAGCGCACCGATGGACGCGCCCTTCCGCTCCAGCCGAAGCGTCTCGTCGATTAAGGATTGCCATCGTGCCGGGATTGGAGTCGCCAGACGCATACGCCCTTTCGCATCAGGCCCTTCGAGCCTCGGATAGCCGGAGCCTCCCGATGCCATCGCAACTTCCAGAGTTTGCTTGAGTGTCTCGGGCGAAAGGTCGATGTGGTGGGCGAACTCTACGAGGTGCTTGGCGAATTCTTCGCCGTTGGTCTCGTTGGAGTTGTGGGGAACGATGGCGCGGCCCTTGGCTTTCTTGACGTCGTGGTCGAGGTGTTCGATCAGCGGGTCAGTATCTTCCTGATCCTGAAATCGGCGTTCGAAGGCCGCGTCGAAAACCTGGCCCATCGAACCGAGGTCCTCCCGGATTTCGTGGACCTTTTGAACGACCTTTCCGACAAACTTCAGGTCCGCGTCATCCTCGCTCGTGAAATGGAAGACAGTCACGTCGCGGGCTTGCCCATGCCGGTCCAGGCGACCGTTGCGCTGTTCCAGCCGCGATGGGTTCCAGGGAATATCGAAGTGGAAGACCAGCCGCGCCGATTCCTGGAGATTCAATCCTTCGGAGGCAACGTCTGTGGCGATCAGGATGCGGATTGGGTCGTCAGGGTCGTTGAATGCCGCGATCACGTCGTCGCGATTCATCAGCCCAGCTTGGCTCTTGCCGCCGAAGAGGATGCGAATGCGCGACTCGTAATCTCCGTGGAACTCGGTCTTGAAGCGGAGGAAGAGATAGTCGAGCGTGGTTTTGTATTCGGTGAAGATGATGAGGCGCTCATCGGGTTTCCACTGCTTCCCGTCGCGCACGTGCTGCGTCACGACCTCCAGGAGGCGATCGAACCGCGAGTCTGCTTTCGGTACGCGAAGTGCGCCGTCATTGCGGGTGAGCCCCAGACGATCCAGAGCATGGTCAATCGCCGCAACTTGGTCGGTGAGGTCCGGTAGAAGCGGTTTGAGCCAGGCGCCGACCGTTCGGGCCGCATGGTGGGTGCGGCTCTCGATCTCGCCGTCGTCGTCGAGGTCTTCTTCGAGCGATCGTTGCGCGGCCCTTACCGCGGTGGCGTCGGCGACGTCGCCGTGCGCTCCGTCCAGGAATCGGTACCACGATTCGGCAAATGTGAACGGCGACGAGAGAAGGCGCTTCGAGAGAATCTCGATGGCGAAGCTGCCGGCCAGTTGCTCCGACTTCTGGGATGCGGCGATCTTCTTCTTCACGGCCTTCCGGAATTCCTCAACCGCGAGCGACAGTGCGCGCTCTTCTTTGGTGAGGAAAGGCTGCTTGGAATCGAGATGCCGTTGGGGGAAGCGATTTGGCCGATTGTGCTTGGTGTCGAGCTCGTTGATTTCACTCTTCAGCCGGCGGACCACTACTTGCTGGACGCGCTCCTTCTCCTTTTCCGTGAACTCGCTGGTTTGCGTGAATCGCACCGGGTCCAGAACTTCGAGCAGACCGGAGAAGCTGCGCGTGTGGCCGTTGTGCGGGGTGGCAGTCAGGAAGAGCTTGTGCTCAAACAGCGGCGTGATCTCCCTGAGCGCCTTGACGAGCTGGTTGTCCTCTCCGAAAGGGGAGGGGAGCAGATTGTGGGCCTCGTCCACGATGAGAAGGTCCCACGGTAGTTGAGCGCGTGGGCCACCGGAGGCAGGTTCGGGCATCCGGCAGGTCGCCAGAAACTGTTGCAGGATGTCCGGCTGCCGCAGGTAGTAGTAGGAAGCGATAATGCGCGGGAATGTGCGCCACGGGTTGGCATCAAGGCCAAGCCGCCGCTGAACCGCGTGCGTTTCGGTGCGGTCGATCAGATCGAAGTTGAGAGAGAACTTCGTCTTCATTTCGCGTTGCCACTGCTGTGTGAGCGACGCGGGCGTGAGAATCAGGACTCGTCGGACACGGCGGCGGATCAGCAATTCCGTGAGGATGAGGCCGGCCTCGATGGTCTTCCCCAAGCCCACGTCGTCCGCGAGCAGCAGCGAGACCCGTGGCATCTCGAGGGCTTTCAGTAGTGGAACAAGCTGAAAATCATCCACCTGCACCGCGCCGAAGAACGGCGCGGAGATGGGCGCGTCGGGCGCACGGCCCGACCCGTCCGGATGCAGGAACGGTGTGAGCGCAGCCCAACGGGCCGCCCGAACAAGCGCATCGAACTCACGCGGCTCCATCGACGCTTCGGCTTGAACCTGTGGGAGCGCGTTGGGTTCCAGCAGATCCCGACCATGCTCCCGCTCCCACAGGACCGTGTCCTCCGTCACGCCGTCGCTATCCGTGTATTCGACTCGGACGAGATGAAGGCGCCCCTCCGGGGAATCAAACGGCTCAACGGTCGCGATGAGCCCTCGCCGGTTGCGGATTGTGGCCAGCATGCCGGGGCGCGGGTGCTGAATGGTCGAAGTTGGAGTCATTTGCTTGGCCAGCGTTCTTGAGCCGGACCTTTCATTGTCCGTCATAATAGGCTGGTGCGCATCGTTGTGCTCAAGACTGGCTGGGACTGGCTCGAACGTGTCACGGCGACTTATCTGTACCGTCTATCATCGCTACTTGAGAAGACCAATTAGATCGCTTTGGTCGGCATACGCACTAGCAGTGCAATATCCCGAGTAGATTGAGCCGGGGCCCGAGAATGCCGCTGACAGCCGCAGGATCGGACGAGGGGGAGATTTCGATCTCGGCTTGCGTTGCCGCGCAGTCTCCCACAAGCGCCACGTAGGCATCCCGTGTGAGCCAGACCATGACCGCCCGCCGTCGGCCTACTCTTCCGTTGACTGCAATCTCCCAATCGACGTCGGTCGGGCTGGGCACGCCGCCAGCTCTGAGTCCGTCCGCGAGAGGCCGCCAGATCGGGTCGAGCAATTCAATACATTCATCCCAAATCGACGACGCGGGCAGTGCGGCCTGTTTTGTGTTCAGTGCTCCCACCGGTGCGGACCGTTCCGCAGAAGGCGCGACGAACCATGTCGGATTATCACGGACGAGGATGGCCGGATCGCGACCGATCAGCACTCTGGCCAGGCGAAACAAGTGATTCTTCATCGCGGGCAGATCGGTAGTCTCTTCGGATTGGACCTCGATGACTTCGTAGAACCGTCCTCGGAGTTCATCGACTACTGCTTCGTAGTTTGAAGTCGTCCGGCCGTCGAGGCAAATGCATACACCTTCATAGTGGCTATTCGGGTCGTCGAAGAAATACGTGGGGCTGAACACGCCGAGAGTCGCTCCCAGATCGATACGACGATTCTCAGAGTAGTTGTGAAATCCTGCGCGTTCCAGGATCAGACGCAAAGCTTCCACGGCGGACTGATTCGGTTTCAGATATGCCATTTGTTATGGTGCTCGCCTCGACCACGCCACTCCACCATGTTAATTGAAGGGCGTTATAATCTACTGCTCGCGTCTCAGCACCGTTTCCATGAGCAGATTGACTTGGCTCCAGAATGCCGGCGAACGATACCTTGAGCGTATCAAGCTCGAGGATCCTGTCTTTCTGGTGGAGCTTGAAATCAGTTCCGAGGAAGCAACCGAACTTCTGGAGAATCTCGGCCGCTGCCATGCTTTGCCATGGAAACCGTGGGCCCATGCGTGCGTTGCTGTTGCTGCCGTTCATGTCGCGCACGAAGCAACCGGTCAAGAGCGCAGCTTCACCCGTGTGTTCATGAAAAGGCTGGGTCGCGAGTATTCTCAGGCAGTTTGGGAGGATCAGTTCGGGAAGAGAATCGAGTTCGTGATTCTCAACTATTTCCCGGATGACCTGCGAGGGAGCGCGGCTTTTCGCTACGTAGGCCCACTTTATCGGCACGCTGGAATTCCGGCAATTGCGTTACCCCGTTTCGCACAGTTTCTTCGGAGATTGATCTCGGACTGCGGACCTGGTTTCACCCGGCACGAATACGATACCGCCCGACAGCGCGTCTCAGGGGTTGCTTCGCGCTTTCTCGGCAGCGAATATGGATTTCAGTACGCGCGCAATGCCGCACGCATTCTTCATCAGATCGATATAGGGCTAATCGGCCCTACAGAACTGGACGGCATCCCTGGTTATCGCAGCGAGTTTTGGTCGGAAATCCTTGAGGTTGTGGGCAAGAGTGCCGACGTTGAACGGCGGGCAGCCAGCGCGCCTCGGGTAGATCCTCACCTCGCCCTCTTGCCGGAGGACGGGCGGTTGGTTCTGAGGTTTGATCAGAGAGACGTGATGTCGGGTGCGGTCCGCCTTGACGGTCGCTCTGTCTTGTATGCCGAACTTCCCGTTTCTGGTTGTGAGCCGCCACGGCTGGAAATCAACGGCCGACTACAATTGCTGGATCGCTGGTGGGCTCCTGGCCAATCAGCAGCGGCTTTGTTCCGAGGCAGTGATGGCCGATTTGTTGCCAGCGAAGGCCGAGTGCCCGCGGGAGACTATTATCTTGTCGCGAAAGAGGACATTGCACCGGAAGCCGACCTGGCTCCCGACGAACTGGATTACCTTGCCAACACCGACTATAGGATCTGGCGAATCAAACTTCTTCCAGAGACGGCCATCAGCGCGACTGATCTCCAGGCAACAGGCAGTCGAAACGCACCACTAATCGATTTCGCGCGTTCACGGCGGCACTCCATGGGGGGCCAGTTCTTCGAGGACAGCCTGCCAGATTTGCTCCTCTGGCACTGGGACGCTGAGAACGCCACCCGTTTCTGGATCTTCATGGATGATGGCAGTGGACCTCGGCGGTTGGAAATCGAACCCGGCGGCAGCCGTCTGCACCTGAATGTACCTTGTCCTGCCAGTGGGGCCATCTGGGTGGAGGCTCGCGGATTTTATCGACAATCGTCCGCGTTGCCCTATCTTCGATTCACTGTGCTGCCGAAAGGCGTTCGGGTGGAGTTTTCGCCAACCTATTCTTGGATTGACGAGCCAGCTTTTGTTCAAGTGACCGCGCCATCTGGATGGAAGACTCGTTGCGTATTCAAGCTGACCGAGAGTGGCAAATGGCATGTTCCGCCAGGTTTGCGCGTCTTTGATGGTGAGTTGGAGAATGGGGCCTTGCGCCTGCCGTTCTCGCTCCGTGTCCCGCGCGTCGGACTTCACATGCAGCCGCCGGAGCGCATCTGGTGGGAAGACTGCTCTGTTTCGGGCCAGACGATGCACGTCGAGGGGGCGCCCGGGCAGGTCTGTTCGATATGCCTGATAAATGACCAAGGAGTGAGGGAGATCTCGACTTCATTCAAGATCGCGCATAACGGAATTACCCGGTTACGAGGAATCGATATTCGGGATGCTCTGGCATTGAACCATATCACCGCCGGTGAATTCGGACTATCCGTGACAGCAGGTCAGCCTCTTCGAGCAGGCTGGCACTATGCATCGGCAACCCGGATCCGCGAACGCATCCAAACCCTCTCTGATCACAGTTCCGTCTTCAGCTTGCCGATCATTGGCGCCGGATTGCGTAATATCCGTGATCTTCATAGGGGCGAACTGGCTACACTGGACTTCGCCTTCAACGACCTACCGACTCTGCTGCGCCAGTGGTTCGCAGATTTGGCATGGTGCGCTCATACCATCGACGCAACGACTTTGAGCGTCAACGTCACCGACTACGCTTCGAGCGCGGTCAAGTCCGCTTGTGATTGGTATCGGCTCGCCGTTGCGTGCACGACGCCGGGAACAGTTTCTGCGGAAATACTGAAAGCGGCGCCACCCGATCTTGCGGTTGTCCCGTTGGACCGCTGGAAGGCAAAGTTCAAGGCGCAGATTCGCAGGTTGGAGTTTCAATCTGACGTTACTGCGCTGATCAAGCGCTGGCGGGATGCCGTGAAATGTCGGGATAACTCCGCCGTAGGGGAGGAATTCGCGAAGCGTTCAGAAGGCGGCCAGTTAACGGAGGGAGCACAGAGATACCTCACCGGTATGGGATTGCACGGCCAATCGAGAATGAGGGCCTTGAATTCGGCGATCGGCAGCTTTCAACGAGTATCCGAGCGAACGAACTGCCCCTTGATTCGCGCTGTTGCCAGCGGGATGTTGACGCTGGCTTACAAACACTCGGGCCGATCGCACCAAATTACCGACGAACTTCGAGCAAAATATCAGATGTCGGGCCTTCAGCCCGACAGTTTTTCCCCTTGGGATGGAGACTATGGAATCGACTTCGCCAGCACTCGAACAATGGAAGCAGACAGTGGCCCAACTGAGAGGCCCTAATCGCAAGAACACAAACCCACAACTGATGAAGCAGTACGCAGCGGTACTGCAGGAACTGATCTTGGATCGTACCGCACCGCTAGATATGATCGTTCCCGACCTCACAGTCCTGCCGAACGGTGTGGTTGGCATGGCACTCGGTGCCATACCTAAAGGTTCAGCGAGTGAACGACGTAACCCGTTCCTCACGTGGATCTCGCATCAAGATCAGGAACGCGGCGATGCTGAGCGCGCCTACGCGTTACCCGGTCTTTTCGCTGCTGCTGCCGATGAGGCATTTCAAGCGTTGCGATCGATGAAATCGGGAAAGAATAAAGAGCTGAAAGAGCGCCTGGCCTCCCTCCTCGCCGATATTGATGCCGAACAGATCGGGAGAATATTCAGTGATCAGAAGGAGCACGAAATTAGAAAGGTCATCCTCCTCCTTCTTGCCACTGCACAGGAGTCCAAGGCTGATCGGCGAACCCGCGCCGCCATTCTCGAGGGAGTAGTACCCACAATCGTGCGCTTGGGCATACACACAGGTTCACTGGGTGCCGATGTGAGGAACCATCTGGAATCCGTTATTCGAAGTCTCGATGCAATCGCGCTCAGACAGGTCCGCGAGTCGCTTCAGACAAAGGCGCCGGAGGCCCTGCGAGACCTCTTTGGCGACCTCCCTCCACGGGCGGTATCAGAAGAACCTATTGCCGGTCCGATAGAACCGGCCCCCACCGAGGTGGGCCCCTGCAAAGAGAGTCCAAAAGCCATGCGAGAGCCTTCAATCGAGAAGGAACCAGAGATCCAGTCCTTGAGTGCGCCACAGCCGCCTAAGATTCCGGTAACTGCCGATCCCTTAGCGTGGTTTGACGCCAACATTCAAATGCTCGCTCACGCTCGCGAGTATTACCTAGCCGCACGCCGGGAAACCGAGGTGGAACGTAAACGGCGGGAAGAAGCGGAAACACAGGCCGAAGAAACCACGGTCTTGAGAGAGAAGCTCACGGGAGCTGAAAGGCGGATCCATCAGCTTGAACTGGATCGAGTGGAGGCGATAGGCCAACGTGACATTGCTAGGGATGCCCTCAAAACTGTCACTGACAACCAAGATGAAGAACGGCGGTCTCAGAAGGCCAAGGAACGACAACAAGCTGACGCGAAGGAAGAATTCGAACGGGAACGCCAAGCCTTACAGCGTCGGGTCGATGTCAACGCTGAAGCCCGGTTGAATGACTTTCGACTAGCCGTTAGCGCAGCGCTGATGCCGATGATCCGTGACGTGCCGATGCCCGGATCTCCGGGGGCGAACGAACTTGGTCCCGGCTTGCTCATTTGCATTGACCAGATGGTGCGTGCTCTTGCGGAGAAGGGCGTCGATTTGCGCCGAAAGGTCGGAGAGCAGCGGTGAGCGCATTTGGTATCGATTTCGGCACAACTAATAGTGCAGCCGTGGAGCTTCAGGGCTCATCGGTCCGAGAGTACGGCTACGCCCAAAGTCCGCTTCCATCCATTGTGGCCATAGACATTGCTACCGGGGAGGCGAAGGCCGGACCCGAGGTGAAAGAACGTCAGTTGGAGTTTGAGCAGAGCGGCCAATATCACGTTGTGCGCTCCATAAAAAGCATGCTTAATGAGGACAGGCACTGGAAGACCGAGCGCGGCCGCTGGACGCCGGCCATGGTAGCAGCCGAGGTCCTTCGGACGCTATCAAATCAAGTTCGGCAGTTCGGTGTTGAGGGCGGCATCCAGGAAGCAACCTTCAGTGTCCCCGTGGGGGTTCGCCCAAACGCGATCCGTGTCTTGCGCGAGGCGGCGTCAATTGCGGGCATACGGGTTAACGGAGTCATCAAGGAATCTACAGCCGCTTTGTTTGGCCATCTGGAGCGAACCCGGGATTGCCGCCACGTCGTCGTGTTTGATTGGGGAGGCGGAACCCTCGACATCACCGTCTTGGAGATCCGCGGCCAAACCATCTATGAGCGATATGTAGACGGGTTTCCGCGGGCGGGTGATCTGATCGATGAGGACTTGGCTAGACGCGTCCATCCTCGCATCTGCGATGACGGCACATCCTTCGACGACCAGTCCGTAACCGACCGCGATCAGTTGCTCGTTCGCTGCGAGCGTGCGAAATGCGAATTGGCTACTGCGTCTGAAGCTCATATTTGGCTACCTCAATATGCGGGCAAGTCGAGGACAATCACCGTATCCAAAGACTTCTGTCGTCCTGCGATCGAGCCGTACGTTAATGAAGCCGTCGAGTTGTTGGCCCGAAGCATTTCTCGATCAGGCCTGAGCGTCGACGCGATCGATGAAATCATCGTTATTGGCGGTTCAAGCAAACTGTGGCTTCTGCGGCAGGTGATCGAGGAAGATTCTCGATTCGGGGGGATCTCGTTCTTTCCCGACAAGCCCGAATGGGATGTTGCCCGCGGTGCCGCCGTCGTGGACCAGCATCCCGGGAGCTACACACTAGCGGAGACCCTCGGCCTTGAGTTGAGCGATGGAAGCCACTTTGAGTTGGTCAGGCCTGGGGATGTCCCCGGGGGTCCTGCTTCTTCAGTCAATCTGGCGCTTGTGGAAGATGTCCGTGCGGCTAACATCGTGATAGACCGTTGGTCTCCGGATTCTGTGGTCAACCGGGAGCTAGCCGATCAATTCATCGTTAAGACTTTGGGCTTCGACGAAGAAGCCGTCGACCTATCGTGGAACATCACAAAAGACCTCACATTGTCCGTTCACGGGAGGAGCCTCGCGCATGGCAACGACAGCAAAATCGACCGAGAGATCACGCGGCTACGTTTTGGATATCGGATCAGCTGATCGACGAAAGAGCAATGTCAAGCTCAGATCAAACGTGTTCCCCAGTGCAGGAAAGTTCCGCGCGGCATTTCCTCAACAGATCAATGGGGCGGCCGCATTAAAGAAATACTTGGCTGTGATCGCGCCGCATACTGAGCCCAGTGCCGCTGCGCGCCATCACCTAAAGCCACGTCAGCAGGCGCAGCTTGCGTATGAGTTGCCATGCTCCGAGTGCGGAGCGATTCCTGAGGGGCCGGTCCGAACACCTGAGGGCATCGAATTGCATTTCAGGTGCCCAAGAAGCGAGTGTCGTGAAGCCAGGACTGCCGCACGAACCGTTGATCTCAGCGTCGAAATCGTTAATCACCTATCGACCCGATTTGGCTCGGCGTTGTGGGCGGAAGTGATGCGAGCGATAAATAATTGGGCCGCTTCTGCAGGCGATGGAATTGCTCCATCCGGACGGACCTTTCAGAGGCCAATTCGTTTGACTCGAACGCAGTTTTACCTCTACCGATACGAGACACTGCCCAGATTGTCTGCGATCGTAAATTCCTGTTTGATAAAGGCCCTGGAGACATAGATGTCCGAAATCAACCTCCGCGAATTCCGTGGACTGCTGGAAGACACATTTAGACGATATCTCTTCACCCTGAACTTTCTGCCGGACACCGAGAGAGAGCTGCGCGACGCATTTCGCCGGGCGCTGCAAGCCGATCAGGTGTTTTCTCGGGAGCCCTTGCTCAGCGTGATTCCGGCATACCGGCACAGTCTGTCGACGGCGGACCTCATCGGGCGATCTGATGCTCCACGCCTCCACCCCAGGCTGTCCGCCTTGAGCCAGGGTGGATTCGACCCCAGGCGAGCTCTCTACGACCACCAAGTCCGAAGCATAGAGCTAACGCAAAGGGGCGGGAACATTGTGGTTGCTACTGGCACCGGCAGCGGAAAAACCGAGTGTTTTCTCTTGCCTGTGCTTGAGGATGCGCTTCAAAACCCGGGCCGCGGCGTGCGCGCCATCGTGATCTATCCGATGAACGCACTCGCCAATGATCAACTCGATCGACTGCGGCGCCTCCTAAGGGGTCTACCCGAAGTCACCTTTGGCCGGTACACGGGCGACACAAAATGGAACGAAGGTGATGCCTCGGATGAGCAGAGGCGCTCAATCTTGCGCCCGAACGAGCGTTTCTCGCGGAACGACATCCGGTCCGAACCACCGCATGTTCTGTTGACGAACTTCGCGATGCTCGAATACTTGCTGCTACGGCCTCAGGATGCCGATATTTTTCGACAGCAGCGACTTCGTTACGTGATCCTGGATGAGGCACACAGCTATTCAGGAGCACAGGGTATCGACGTTAGTCTCCTGATGCGGCGGTTGCGCGAAGCATTCCCAGAATGTGATCTGCAATTCATTCTGACAAGCGCGACTATGGGCCGGGATGGTCGAGAAATTGCAGATTTCGCTCGGAAACTCACCGGCGGGCAGTATTCTGAGGACGACGTCATTCTGGGTGAGCCAGTATCGCGATTCGAAGCCGATCTGCAACCGCCCATCCCATTCGAGGAGTATGCTCGTGTTGTCCCTGACGAAGCCGCACTGTCCCGATGGCTTCAGAATCTTGATGAGATGGAGACCATTCGGGGATTGGTCTCCCGGTCTGGGCTTGCCGTGTCCCCTGCAGTGTTGGCTGAATCGTCCGTGGGCGGACTACTGGCGCGATGGCTCAGTGCGAACAAAGAGCTCGAACAAATACACACTATCGCATCAGGGCGGCCCGTAACACTGAAAGATATTGCACGTGAATTATGGAACATGGATGGTCCCGATGCTGTTCGGGTTTGCGAATGGCTAGTCGCACTTGGTGCTCGTGCGGTTGTCGATCCTGAGATTTCGGCTCCATTGCTACCCGCCCGTTATCACTTCTTCTTTCGGGGACTACGAGGTGCGTCCGTTTGCATTTCTCCGGCCTGCCCACAAAGAGAGCCCCACCCCTCAACGGCCTGGAGCAACTTGATTCTTGACGACCCGCCAAACTGCACCTGTGGCGCTGGATTGCTCCCCCTGTTAACGTGCGTCCATTGCGGAACGCCGTTCTTGAGGGTGGCTGAAGTCGACGGCAGATGGCAGGCGATCACGCCAGGAATAGCAGCCCCGGTTCATCTGTTGATGTGGACTCGCGACACCGAGGAGGAGGACGACGAGAGCGAAGGCGAAGAAGCCGAACAGAGTCGTCCTGCCGAATTATGTCTAAACTGCCGCGCTATTTCCGTGGGTGGCCAAGGCTCCCTGATTTGCTGTGACCGTCCAAATACCGTAGTTCTGCGGGTGGCATTGACCAAGAAGCCAGACGGCCTATTGAGTCGTTGCCCTATTTGTGCTGGCCGCGCACAACCATTTCCTTCCGTACTTCGCGATTTCGCCACTGGCGAAGACGCGGCAACTGCTGTTATCGGAGAGGGTCTCCTACGCGCGCTTCCTGCCGAATCGGATGGAAAGCCTGCGGGTGGTCGACGCTTGCTGTGCTTTTCAGATAGCCGACAACGAGCTGCATACTTTGCGCCGTACTTGGCCCGCACGACAGCAGAGACGCAGTACATGAATCCCTTGTTGACCGCGATTCAGACGGCTGCAGCCCGCACGGGAAACGCGGGTGCGTCCCTGAGTGAAGTGGCTGACGTGTTCTGTGACCTGCTTCGCAGGCAGGACTACGTTGTCGTCCGTGAGGCCATTGGCGAAAGCGGGGAATTCAAGTCCGTTATTAAGCGCGCCCGTTCACTACTGCCGGCCGACCGCCGGGCTCTTCGTCGGGAGTGCTTCATTTCGCTGCTGCAGCATTTCACTGCGTCTCCCAGGAATCGTCAAAACCTGCCAGGGCTAGCTCTGGCATTCCTGCAGTTTGCCTGGACAGATGAAGAGCGAGAGTCACTGCCAGTTAGATTGCCATGGCTCTTCCAAGAAGGTTGGCCGCTAGGTGATGCGGTCTTGCAGTGGTGTTTGAGAATCTTCGCGTGGCGCCGAGCCTTAGTTCTTCCCGAAGGGATCCGGCTTCAACAGATCGGGCCTGGGCCCGAATCATCGACATTTCATTACTCTGCTCGAGGAGCTGCTCAAGGGCGCCAAATGCATAGATGGAACCCTTATCTCGCTTCAGCAATGCGCGATTTGGTGATCCGCCGCAGCCCACAAGCCGAAATCCTATCACGTTTCTTCATGGTGGACACGATTGACGGAGGAGCTGAAATATCCAACGCACTGAATGAGATTTGGATTACACTGAGGGATTTGGGAACCATAGAATCTGTCTATCCGAATGAATTTCAGCTAGACTTCGAGCGTCTGCAAGTTGGGACCGAAGGCACGTGGTTGACCTGCGGCCGCTGCGGCTTGATGACCGTCCACTCCGTTCGTGGATCATGCCTAATGCCAGGGTGCGGAGGTCGGTTGTCCACGACTTCTCGGAGTGAACTGTTGGAGAGATTCAGCGAGCACCATTGGTTCAACAGGTATACACGCTCAGGCGCATTCCCGGTTGAAGTTCGCGAACACACCGCTCAGCTAACTAATGCACTGGGATCCGAGTTTCAACGACTGTTCATGTCGGGAGACATCAATGTGCTCTCGAGCTCGACAACATTTGAAATGGGAGTCGACGTTGGTCAGCTGAAGGCCGTGTTCCTGCGCAACGTGCCACCAACAGCGGCCAACTACATCCAGAGGGCTGGTCGGGCAGGCCGTCGCAAAGAGGGCGCCGCTTTTGCGGTAACCTATGCGCGTGCCACTCCACACGATCAGACGAACTTTTTTCTGCCGTCGAGTATTGTTCAAGGTGAGGTGCCTGTTCCGCGCATCACTCTTGCGAATCGAAAGCTTACACAGCGGCACGTAAACTCTTTCCTCCTCGGTGGATTCCTGCGGAGTCCATCCTCCCAGATTACAGGCGACCAGATCACAGTTGGAGAGTTCTTCTTTGAGCCTTCGCCAGAACAATCTCCCGTGTCACGTTTTGGATCGTGGTTGGATGCCGAGCAATTGAGGCTCATACCGCCTCTCTCGCGCATCATTGATCCTGATTCCCGCCTCGAACCACAGAGCAGCATCCGTCAGAGCCTCTCTGAATTGGAAAACGCACGCCGATTGTTACTCGACCGCTTGGCTGCGTATGACCGGCAAAAGCAAGAGGCGGAGGCACAATTAGCCGGCGCTCAAGGGCGCGAACGTTATGCAGCAATCCGAAACATCGAGAGCGCGGACCGGCTGATCAGCGAATTGCGCAACAAAGAGCGTTTGATCGACTTCCTGGCATCTGAGCCGCATTGGCTGCCCGGGTATGCCTTTCCCCAGGATGTTGTGAAGTTGCTCGTTCGCCAAGGCAATCGCTCTGAGAGTTTGCGTCTTGAGCGAGATTTGGAATACGGGATTGCGGAGTATGCACCAGGTGCTGAAGTTGTGGCGAACGGTTGGACATTGATAAGTGGCGGGATCGATCTTCAGAACCGAGAATTGGACGTCCGATTCTACAGAGTCTGTTCTAGCTGTAACCGCGTTGATCGATCGGCGCAGCAGACCGAAATCCCGAAACAATGTCCGACGTGCGGTGGTCTGCCCACTGGCCAGAGGTCAAAGACGATGAAGTACATTGTCCCGCGGGGCTTCACGACCTTGATTGATGACCCGATTGAGGATGTGCGTCTATTTCGCTTGAAATCACCTCCGAACTCGGAAGTGTTTCTTGTCGAGGGCGCTGAACCAGATTCGTTTCAACCGCACCCCGAGTTTCGAGGCATCACGCTGGGGTATCGACCAGATGGACAGTTGTTCCGCGCTAATTCAGGTCCAAAGGGTGGGCATTTCAGTATTTGTCGAATCTGCGGCAATGCTAAGAGGTCACCAGGCGCCCATAAAAAACCCTGGGGCCCAGACTGTAGCGGTGGCAGAATCACGGCTGACCTCGTGTGCGAGTTCAGGACCGACACTCTGCAACTCCGATTTGACGGCGTTCGGCCTGCGCCTCCAGGTGTCGGGGATCGTTCTTTCTGGCTGTCGCTGCAGACCGGCTTCATTGCGGCAGTAGCAGACACGCTTGTAATACCACGGCGCGACCTCGATGGGACATACAGAAGCCAAGGCGAGGGTTCTTCCGCAGGTGAGCTGGTGGTCTACGATCGAGTGCCGGGTGGCGCCGGCTATGTCGGGCGCATCCGGCAGGAACTCCCTCGCATACTGAACTCTATGCTGGAGCGTGTGCGGAATTGTCCTAATCCTGCGTGCGAGCCCGCCGGCAGCTGTTACGCCTGCTTGCGAACGTATGGAAACCAATTTAACTGGGATATTCTCCGCAGGGATGGAATCGCTGATTGGCTGGGGGCTGTTTTGACAGTATAGGGGACTGCGGGCGGCTATTGATTTGGGTGTGGCTACTTTAGGACGACGGACAAGTAGTCATAAACTCAACGAGTTGGGATCTACTGGCCTGTCTTCGGTTATGGCTTAAGCCGGAGATATCGGAATATCCCCTGTTTTTGAATCAGTTCTGGCGCGTGGACTCAGCCAGTTTGGCTTGGTGGCGAAGTATGGTTTTCGAAAGTTTGTCGAGGCGGTTGAGTAGGGTTTTCAACGTGGGGTATTGCTGTGCTGCGGCCCTGTACAGCGGGGCTGCTTCCGGTGAGAGCTTGACGTTAACCGTTTTGCCGTGGGCCTTGTAGGTAAGCTCGAAGTACGGTCCGTGGCGCTTGGTGGCGTCGTAGGCACAGGCGCACCGGGCTTTGCCGCACTTCATCGGCACGCGTCATCATTCTCACCACATCGGAAGGCGACGTGGAGATCCATAAGTCGCTGAAGGCAGGGGCGCGCGGCTACATGCTTAAGAATGCCTCCGTGGGGATCTGCTCGAGACGATCTGTCAGGTCCACGCGGGTAAGACCAAGGTTCCACCGGAGGTTGCGGCGCAACTTGCCGAACACGTCCGCGATCAAACTTTAACCGCGAGGGAGGTGGAGGTGCTCCGCTACGTGACTCAAGGGAATCGCAATCGGGACATCGCGCAACATCTGTTGATTTCGGAAGAACTGTGAAAGTTCATCTGCGGCACATCCTGGACAAGCTGGGCGCGAGCGATCGCTCGCAAGCGATAGCCATCGCCCTGCGACGCGGAATCATGGAATTGTGATTCGCAGGCAGAATTCCAACCGCCGGCCGTTGCTTACATTACACGTGAGCCCCCTGTAGCACCTGCACCCCGCCCTCCGAAGCTATGTAAACCTCTGCAGTGAGATCTATGAAGAGACCGTGCTCTACCACGCCGACAACGTGATCCAGTTCATTAGCGAGTTGTCGCGCATCGATGGGCGGCTGAAATACACAGTCCAGTTTCCTAAACGAGGCAGCATGGCCGATGCCAATCCTACGGCCGGTTCGATGCTCAGCTCAGTTCACGCGCATCCCGTCCACGACCGCGACCACGAAGACGATCACCTAAGACACTTCTACAGGCAGGTCGATCACGATCTGAACGCCCTATTGAGCGACGGGCAAACACCTGTCGTTGTTGCTGGTGTTGAGCACGAGGTGGCAACTTTTCATCGTATGACCACCTACCCGTCGTGCGTCGAACCAGGAGTCCACGGAGTTTCCGCGAGTCTGGGGAACGAAGAAGTACACAGGCGAGCTATTCAACTTCTCAATTCGGTGCCTACGGGCGCTACGAAACGGGCCCTGCACAAGTTCGATAGTTATCTCACTACTGGCCACGCTTCCACCGACGCCGACGCGATCTTCGAAGCCGCCACACAGGCCGAGTCGCCCATCTATTTCTGCGGGCAGCCGCTTTTCTCGGGAAACCTCGGAGGGCAATTCGGACGAGATAGACCCCCTGAATTCCGCCGCGGTCCGGACCCTGTTACACGGTGGCGACGTTCAACCTGCGAACGCCGCAGTGCTGGCGCTGCCGTGGTCAGCTCGCTCGAAGCCGGAGATGCTACCGCCGAAGCGAATCGCCTCATTTCTCTTTTACCTTTCGGCCCTCAAGGTCCGATCCGCCCCAAACCGGTTCCGGCACAAAGTCCAGAATGTGCCGTTACCTGCAACAAGGCACGCGGTGCGAAGGATCTATTCCTGCCAGGGCGAGTCGGGTTGTTCGACGGGATTCTGACGGGGTCCTCCCTCCAAAATCACGCCGATGTTCAACGTTGCTCATGAACGGGACTTTGATCGGGATGTTGATCAACCTGCACAAACGAACGGCGCAATAATTCTCGTAATTGCGGCCTTGATCCGTGGCCCCCCGGTACCTTTCCCAAGCGCGTCCTCGGATGCACGAAGGAACTAACAAGCGAGGGGCAAAGATTCCCGGAAATACCGACTGCCGGAGCGGACTACACATGGTCGAGGCGTTCCGGATTTGCTGCCGCTCATTCCGTTACAAAAGTGGGGCCTCAGCCGGACTTCAAGTGGATCGCTGGACCCGCTGCTCCAACTCCTGTCCACATTCGCGACGGCGTCGCCGGAGGTGTGGGTGAATGAAAAGGTGCTTGCGCAGATAGGCCGGGGGGAGGCGACGATTCTCGCCATTTCCCTGTCGTGTCGGGCGGTGCGCTTAGAATCGCCATGTAGGCTACAACCATTAGCTATTCCGAGTTTCTTGGCCCGCTCCTGGGCTCACCCCTCTCCGACTGGCCGAAGGTGGGCGGAACGGTTCTGTTGAGCCTAGCGCCGCGGCGGTCGAGGACACTTAATTGGGGAAGGCGTTTGACTCAAGAACCACTTTTCTGCATACCAACACAAACCGAGGGAATTTCCGAGAATATTTGCCTCCTCTGATGTTGCCGGAAGCGCGGCGCCACCGCCACCAGACGGAACGGCCTTTGCGAACATAGGTGGTCCTGGGGCGAGTATTGGATCGCTGGTCCCGGCAACTTCACATAGTGCTTCTGGACGGCGCACAGAAACGAGCCCGGTTCGCGCCGCTACACACACCGACTCCGACCGCCGCGCCGAGGCAACAATTCTCGGAATCTGGCAGGATTGCCTGCGGCCCGAGCCGCCCTACACCATCAAGATGAAAGCAGCCTATCCAAGATCCCGGCGTACTCCAGGGGAACCTTCAGGAAAAATCTGGTCCAACTAGATTCTAGCTACCTGGCTTCAACGCATTCGAGGGCGCCATTTAAATCAAGGTTGGCTGATCGCCAAAGCTTCGACGGGCGTGGGGGCCGATTTTCGGGTACATGCCGCAAGCTGAGCCGTTCCACCTCCACAAAATTGGCGAACGGCTCGGTCGTACTTCGCCACTGCCCGATTTCGCCTTCTTATACTTGGGCCGCATATCGGAAGATCGCGGAGACGGCAACACCGCCTGGCATGTGACGTCCCGGTATGACCTGCTGATCCGGACAATCTCGGCATGGACGCCACGCGAACCATCAAGGCTGAGTTTGTGGGAACCGCGCAGGACACCTCGATCTCAGGGACAATTTTGAAAGCGAATGTTTCATTCAAGCGTTCTAGAATTCCGAGAATGTCTGCCCTTCCACTGGGAGGGACGAGCGGACGAAACTAGGCAAGCTCTCCGTGAAGCATCGGGCCGACCAGGGCAAGCGAAATTCCGAGAATTGTTGCCCTCCACTGGATTGGGTCGGCTGCCGTCGGAGCGGTGATCGATCTCCGACGTGTACGTCTACAGATGGCAACATCAACAAGGTCGGCTATCGTTTTTCGGTCAGACCGAGAGGCGAGGCAGATATTCTCGGAATTTCGCCACAGGCGTCCTCCAAATGATGCCGGTCGGACAGCGCTACGAATTCCCAGACTGGTTCCAATTGGGGTTGCAGAAAAGGACGTACAATCATCGCGGAGACAACCAAAGGTGGGTTTCACATCGGTGGGGCGGCGGACGGATGAACTGGATTTGTCTACGCATTGGAGCGGGTACACAACAGGGTACACAACGAGTGCTGAATACCCCTCATTTCGCGCTCACAGCCGTGCTGGGCCACCTGTAGAATGAATTACATACACATCGAGCTTTTCCCTCCGGAGCAAAAGGTCGGTGGTTCGAATCCACTCGGGCGTACCAATAAGTTCTAATAAATCAATAAGATGGGCACCAGAAACGGAAACGGGTCTGGTGCCCTTTTTGCTTGTATGCCTAAA
>Ga0182016_10000512_pt1 | contig 48322 bp, 37 predicted proteins | sample 712S2MmetaG_FD_120491 | JGI IMG/M metagenome (GOLD analysis project Ga0182016, IMG submission 120491) | Permafrost microbial communities from Stordalen Mire, Sweden - 712S2M metaG | ecosystem: Environmental > Terrestrial > Soil > Wetlands > Permafrost | place: Sweden: Stordalen | collected...
AGACGCCGCTTACGGCCATCGCGGTCCAGAAGATCTGCAACCGCGTGACGGACCGCCATAGGCTCAAGGGAATCTTCAATCTGGTGATCGGGCCCAGCCGGACGGTGGGTGAGGCGCTGATTGGCGACGTGCGCATTCCGCTGGTCAGCTTCACCGGATCGACCGAAGTGGGCCGCCATGTCTCGGAAACCGTGGCGCGGCGGCTGGGCCGGAGCATTCTGGAGCTGGGCGGCAACAACGGCGTCGTCGTCATGAACGACGCCAATTTCGATCTGGCTCTGCGCGCCATCCTGTTCGGCGCGGTGGGAACGGCGGGCCAGCGCTGCACCACCACGCGCCGCGCGTTCCTCCAGCGTGGAATCGCCCCGCGCATGAGGGAGGCGCTGGTCGACGCCTATCGGCAGGTGCGCGTGGGCGATCCGATGGACGCGGCCACCCTGATGGGACCGCTGGTGAACCTCCGCGCCGTGGACGACATGATGGACGGCATCCGCCGCATCCGCGAGCAGGGCGGCGAGATCCTGAGCGGCGGCGGGAAGCTTACGGGCTGTTTCGTCGAACCGACGCTGGTGCGCGCGCGCCCCGATATGCCGATCCTTAAGGAGGAAATCTTCGCCCCCATCCTTTACCTGGTGGAGTTCGACACCCTGGACGAGGCCGTGCACTGGCACAACGACGTGCCGCAGGGCCTGTCGTCGGCCATGTTCACAGGCAGCCTGATCTCCGCCGAGACCTTTCTGAGCCATCGCGGCAGCGATTGCGGCATCGCGAACATCAATCTGGGAACCAGCGGCGCGGAAATCGGCGGCGCCTTCGGCGGGGAGAAAGATACCGGCGGCGGACGCGAATCGGGCAGCGACGCCTGGAAAGCGTACATGCGGCGGCAGACCAATACCATCAACTGGTCGGAACAACTGCCGCTGGCGCAAGGGATTCGGTTCGACCTGTAGGGCGCTTTTCGGCGGGGAATTTGGATTCGGGTGTAGTGAATTCGGCTCTTCGCGGGTCTTAGAGCTGAGCCAACGCCATGATCTACAGGTTTGTCTTTTCTCTGATTGCGCTGTTGCCCTTTGCCGCCGCGCAGGTGCAACTGCAATTCGGTCCGGGCCTTACCAACAGCCGGGTGTTGCAGTTGCCGAACGGGGACCAACTGCTGGTCGGAACGAACCAGGCGAACAGTGCATCCGGGCTCAGTGTCTGCTGCTATTCGCACGCGCAGATCGCCCTGGCCGCTTTGGGCGGCGCTCCGTTCCGTGGGGGGCCCGGGCCTTTAGCCTCTCTTGGGGGCAGCGGCAATGACGAACCGCAAGCCGCCGCGGTCGACCCTAGCGGGAACGTCTGGATCGTGGGAAATACCGATTCGGATGATTTCGACCTGGTGAACCCCATCGTGGCGCAGAAGGTCCCCTACCGCACGGCCGGTTTCGTGATCGAGCTCGACCCCACAGGAAGCAAACTGCTGTTTGCCACCTATCTGGCCGGCAAGCTGAGCTCGCCACTCTACCACGCCACCAAGACTACGGCGATTGCACTCGATAGCAGCGGGAATGCGTACGTCGGAGGGACGACCAATGAGACGGATTTTCCGACCACACCCGGCGCGTATATGGGTGGCCAGAAAGGAGCGGACAGCTTCTTCAACACCTATTTCTACTCGTATCTGGTAAAGATCTCTCCGGCCGGGAAGCTGCTGTACGGCACGCTGCTCGAAACGGGCTCCGCAAACTGCATGGGCAGTGAATGCATCGGCTACGCATCGACGTACGCGTCGGTGAGCGCCATCGTGCCGGTTTCAGGGAGCGCGGCAGCCGTAGCCGATGCCCGGGGCCCAGGCGGGGGCGGGTCCGTGATTGAGGTCGCGGCGGATGGCTCGAAACTCCTCTGGGACGATCAACTATCTATAAGCTTTGGCGTCGTCGGGGGCCTGTCAATGGTCCAGGACGGTAGCGGCAATCTGGACCTGTTGGGGGGGTACACGACTGGTGGGCTTGAACTCCCCGGCTCTTCGGAGCGAACGGGACCGTCGGGGCTATTCGTCGCGCAGCTCAAGCCGGACGGCTCGGCGCTGAACTACGCGACCGACCTGGGGGAATCCGCGGATGTGAACGCCGCGGGACTGCTGCTGGACGCTTCGGGCAATGAATACCTGGCCGGTTCGAGCTCGTCGCCGCAATTCCCCACGCTGGCCGGGGTCCCGAATCTGGGTTCCGACTTTGTCCTGCAACTCGGTCCCTCCGGCACCGGGGTGCAGAAGCTTTTCCGTTTTCCCCATGGCACCATCGCCACGCCGCCGGCCTTCAGCGGCAGCGGAAGTCTCTTGCTGCTCGGAGCTCAGGGCGCGCTGCTGACCTTACCTCCGAGTTATGCCTTCGACTCACCGGCCATCGTGGGATTCGCCAATTCGGCCTCCTACGCGCTGAACCCGGGTTTCTATCCGGGAGCGCTGATTACGTTATATGGATTCGACTTGCCGGCCTCGACCGCGGGTTTGCAGGTTCTGTTCGACGGGACGCCCGCCGCGCTGCTTTACGCGGGTCCGGACCAGATCAACCTCCAGGTACCGTTCGAGGTCCCGACGGGTGTGGGCTCCGCAGCGCCGATTACGCTGCAGGTGGTCACGCCGTCGGGAAACCCGTCGATCCAACTGGGGATCGCGCAGTCGCTCGGCATCTTCACCACGGACCGGTCCCACGCCGCCGCGCTCAACCAGGATGGCACGGTGAATTCGGCATCCAATCCAGCGTCCGCCGGCTCGATTGTGAGCCTCTTCGGCACTGGCGCGACCTGGCCTGCGGGTAGCCAGGACGGCGCGGCGCCCACCAGTGCCACGCCCTGGGACCCGTCGCTCAATAAATTCGAAATGGTGGACGGCGACGCGATCCCACTCAATATTCTCTACGCCGGAAACGCGCCTGGGCTCATTGACGGCGTGTTTCAGATAGACGTGCAACTGCCGCCGACGATCTTGCCGGCGCCGAGCGGCTACGGACTCACGCTGCACGCGAGCCCTCCGAATGTTGTCGGTCAGTTATCCGCCAATGTCGTAATTGTATATACGAAGTGAGGCCTCGGTCACCGGCGCTACAGGAACCTCGCTATTATCGATCCAGGAGGTTCCGTGAACTATTCGCGCCGAGACATTGCCGCGCTGCTGCCGCTCGTGGCGGCCCAAGCCGCGCACGCACAGAATGCGCCCAAGCCGGATGCGCCCCTGGCTGCCAAGGCTTACAAGTACGAAGACCTGCCGGTGAAAACCAACGGGGCAAACCAAACGCGGGCGGTCTTCGACGGCGCCACGCACAGCGGTTATCACATCGACCTGCATATGACCCAGCTCGGGCCGGGGCAGCAGCCGCACCCGCCCCACAGCCACGTTCACGAAGAAATCCTCATGCTGCGAACCGGCCAGTTGGACGTGACCCTGGGCTCCCAAACCAGCCGTATCGATGCCGGATCGGTGGTCATCACTGCGTCCAGCCAAGAGCATGGCTGGCGCAACCCCGGTCCCGGCCCGGCCGAGTATTTTGTCATGGCGGTCGGCCGGGATAGTTAGGGCCGCGTGCTGCCAAGATGGCGATGAAAACCTACAATTTCAAAGTAGTTATCGAGCCCGATGAAGACTTCGACGGCAATCCCGCGGGATGGCACGTCTACTGCCCCGCGCTGGAGCGCGTCGGCGGGTCGACGTGAGGCGAGACCCGGGAAGAAGCCCTCAAGAACATCAACGAGGTCGTCCGCATGGTTGTCGAGAGCATGTCTGAAGACGGTGAACGTATTCCGGAGGAGCCCTTCGATGGGGTAGGAGCAACCGGTGAGACTTGCGTCGCGGTTACGGTCTAGTTTCCCGGCAACCGCTCCCTGACGGTCGCGGCTCGGAAACGCGCGAAACCGAGCCGCGGGAGCGGTTTTCTTTAATACGTGGACGTAACTCCGAAATCGGGTACTGACCTTGAGCTGGTTACTGATTACTACCTTTCACACCGCAGCCAACGCGCGTTCCAAATCGGCAATGATGTCTCCGGCCGATTCGATGCCGGCCGAAAGGCGCACCAGGTTGTCGCGGATTCCCATTCGCTCGCGGTGTTTGGGGGAAACCTCGCGGTGCGACGCCATTACCGGATAGAGCACCATGCTGTGGACGTCGCCCAGCGAAGTGGCCGGGACGACGATCTCCAGGGCATCCAGGAAGCGGAAGACTTCGTCGCGGCCGGCGCCCCTGATTTCGAAGCTGACCATGGCGCCATAGAGATCCGGTGGAAACAGGCGGCGGATGGCGGCGGCGTCCGGATGGGAGGGGTCGCCGGGGAAATGTACGCGCTCGACTTTGGGGTGGGCCGCCAGCCAGGTTGCCAGCCGGCAGGCGTTGGCGCACTGCCGTTCCATGCGCAGGGGGAAGGTCTTGATGCCGCGCATGGTCAGGTAGCTTTCAAACGGGCCGAGCACGGCGCCGATGGTGCGCGAGAGGGCGCGCAGGGCAGCGAAGTGCTCTTCATCGCAGACCACCGCGCCGCCCAGAACGTCGCCGTGGCCCGCCAGGTACTTGGTAAGCGAGTGTACGCTGAAGTGCGCACCCCGCTCTAGCGGACGCAGCAGCATCGGGGTGGCGAAGGTGGAGTCCACCACAAGAGCGGCTCCGGCGGCGCGGGCGATGGCGGCAATCCGGTCTACCTGGGGCACCCGCAGCAGCGGGTTCGAAATGGATTCGATCAAAATGCAGCCGGGTTTCGACTCAGCCACCGCGGCTTCCAGGGCGGCCAGGTCGCAGACGTCGGCGAAGCGCACGTCGATGCCGGAGGGTTCGAGCACGTTCAGCAGCAATCCCACCGTGGCGCCGTAGAGCGCGTCGGCGGCTACGATGGATTTGCGCCCGTCGGCCAGGGCGGTCGAGATGGCCAGTTGCAGGGCCGCCATGCCGGATGCGCAGGCCAGGGAACCATAGCCGTTTTCGAGCGAGGTGAGCAGTTCTTCCAGCGCGGCGTTGGTGGGGTTGTCGTAGCGCGCGTAGGCGTAGCCTTCCTCTTCCCGGCCGAAAATGCGGTCGAGTTGCGCGCTGGTCTCGTAAAAGTAGCTCGAGGCCGTATGGATGGGCGTAGTGACCGGTATCGCGGACGAAGGTTTGCGCCGGTCGCCCGCGTGCACGGCCTTGGTGTGGATCTGGCAGGCGCCCGCGGCCGGGCTGCCGGATTTGGTGGTTCTCATTTTCGTTTCCAGCGCACGCCGCTCTTGGTGTCCTCCAGCAGAATGCCCTGGTCGGAGAGTTGCTGGCGGATCTGGTCGGCGCGGGCGAAATTCCTGGCTTTCTTGGCGGCGGCCCGTTCGGCAATCAAAGCTTCGATTTCGGCATCGCTCCACTGGCCGGCGGCGGCGGAGGGTTTCAACACGTCGAAAACCGCATCGAATGCGGTCAGTAGATCGAGCGCGGCAGGGGCGTTGCCGGCGCGGAATTCGCCGGAGTCCATGGCCGTATTGGCGTCGCGCAGGTACTCGAACACGGCAGCCAGCGCCTCGGCCGTGTTCAAATCGTCGTCGAGCGCATTCCGAAATGTCCCTTGCGCCGAGGCGGTGCGCGCGCTCCAGACCTCGCTGGCACCATCGGGGAGGCGGTCGGTCTCCAGCCGCAGCTTGAAATTGCGCAGCCGGTCGATGGCGGTGCCGGCGGATTTCAACCCGTCGAAGGTGAAGTTCAGCGATTTGCGGTACGGCACCGATGCCAGCAGGTAGCGGACTGCCTCCGGGGTATAGCCGCGCGCCAGAATGTCGCGCAAGGTAAAGTAGTTACCCAGCGACTTCGACATTTTCTGGCCTTCCACGAGCAGAAACTCGGCATGCACCCAGAAGCGGGCGAACGGCTTGCCGGTGAGCGACTCGGACTGGGCGATTTCGTTTTCGTGATGGGGGAACACCAGATCGACGCCCCCGGCATGCAGATCCAGCGTTTCGCCCAGGTACTTAAGGGCCATTACGGAGCACTCGATGTGCCAGCCGGGGCGGCCAGGGCCAAGAGCGCCTTCCCAGAACGGCTCGCCCTCCTTGGCGGCCTTCCAGAGCGCAAAATCCCGGGCGTCGGCTTTATCGTAGGTGTCGACATCCACGCGAGCGCCGGCGATGTTGCCCCGGAAATCGTTATGCGAAAGCTTGCCGTATTCCGGAAAAGTGGCGATGCGAAAATAGACGCTACCCTCCGACGCATAAGTGTGGCGCGATTCTCCCAGCTTCCCAATGGCCAGCAGCATGTCTTCGATGTGCTCGGTCGCACGTACCAGGCGTTCCGGAAGCTCCAGACGAAGAGCGGCGCAGTCGTCCAGAAAAGCCTGGGTGTAGACGGCGGTGTAGGCGGCGAGAGTTTTGCCTTGCGCGACCGCATTGCGGATGATTTTGTCATCCACATCTGTAATGTTCATCACATGTTCGAGGGCAAAACCGTTGAGGCGCAGGCAGCGGCGCAGGATATCGACGAAAGTGAAGGTGCGGAAATTGCCGATATGAGCGTAGTCGTAAACCGTGGGGCCGCAGGTATACATGCGGACCGTGTTGCGCTCGGACGGTGTGAAGACCTCAACTTGCTGGGAAAGGGTGTTATGGAGACGCAATGCCATGGATTTGCTAGGAAAATCCATGGTAGCAGAACCGCGCCGCCGGACGGCCGGGATGGTGTAATTGTGTACCTTCCCTGGGGGACGGCCCCGTAGAAATTGCTCGGTGCGTAAAAAATTCGGAAACTTTTCCCCGTTGCAAACACTTTATTTGCAGCGAGACACCGAAATGGATTCAGAATTGCAACCTAACGAACCAATCACGAAAAGGCCTCCGGTTTGCCGCCGCCGTTACGCTAACAGTTCAGCCTGGAGGCAGAGGAGCAAGAGTTTGGATCAAACCAAGAATGACCGGCGGTCGCGCCGGAGGTACGAAATTCACCTCCCGGTGCAGTATCGGGTTTCGCAGCGGAGCTCGGTGCCGATTACCGGAACGGGGATGACCTGCGATTTGAGTACTGGGGGGCTTGGCTTTCGCTGCCGCAGAACTCTTCCCGTGGGTGCGCACATCGAACTTTCGATCGAGTGGCCGGCTTCCTACGGGGAGGGCGTGGCCATGGAACTGCAAGTGACCGGGTTCGTGATTCGCGCGGAGGGCAACCGCGTCGGGGTGCGGGTGAACTCGCACCGCTTTCGTTTGTTGCCGAGCGAGGATCAGCCCTATCGCGCCAGCGCATAGGGGTTTAGGAAGCGAGGGCGCCGGGGGGACAGCAGTAGAAGCGGAGGCCGGGCGAAGCGCACCGCCAGGGCGATGGCGGAGCGTGCCGGAGTCTCCACGGGGCCGATTGGAACCGGAGGCCGTTGTCACCCAGGGCGGCTGGCGCCCGAAGCCGCCGTCGGCGCCATCTCTGCGCTTGAACCGGGCTGAATGGATTGCGGTCCTGCCGCGACGTTCGCTCAGACCGGCATCACCTCCAACCGAAGAGTTCAAAACGGAAGTCGGACAGTGGCGCCTGGCTCTGGCCGAAGGCGTGTCTGCGCCCGCTCAAGCTGTCGTCCAGCCTGACTCCCAAGAATATCGTGTGCCTGGCTGCGAAGGCGAAATCTGACAAAGCCATTGCGTACGAACTTAGTACACCGCTGCGGAAGTTCGCTAACGTAATTGCGTGCAACCGCTCCCTGACGGTCGCGGCTCGGAAACGCGCGAAACCGAGCCGCGACCGCGATTGAGGGAGCAGTTACCGGATACGAGTCTGTAATTGCGAAAACGAGCACTTAAGTTGACCGGGAGAACGGCAGGACAGTAATTGAACCATGTCTTCGAAGAGCTGTGCTACTACGCCGCGGCTTGGGAGAAGATAGCTCCCAGGAGTCGGGTATCCACCCTAGTGAAGCTGAAGTGCATGAAGTCGGGCGGGAGAATTGCCAACCTCGATAGTTTCGAGATACAGCTCAGGACGACGGCGGACAGACCTGGGTTGGAACCTGGCTGGCTCATCGAGTTATAGGCACGCGCGATTTCTTAAGGGTTCTTACTAAGTTGGCTCGGAAAACCCGGTACTGATTCGCGACATTTCCCTTGACGCCCCATTAAAGTTGTTTCATACTCCAGACACGATTGCGAGGGGTACAGCAATCGTAAGAGGGGCAGGTGCCCCAGTTCTATCGTATGCGCGGAACGGCGGCTGCCTGAAATACGACAGATTCCGGCGATTCGCTTGTGTGCCTGCTTACTTCCAATCCAAGTCAGAAACGGAGATCGCAATATGGGTGAAAGTCCGACGAATTACAAGGAACTGAGTAAGACGGGAAGACGCCCGGCGCGCGGCGCTCGCCGGGTCGGACCGGCGGATCCGCAAGAGATATTGTCTGTAAGTATTAGGGTGCGCCGGCGTGCCGATGCGCCACCGCTGCCCAGCCCGCAACAGACCGGCCCTTCCTCGCTGCGGCGCGGCCCGGCTCTCTCCCGCCAGGAGTTTGCGGCCCGCTACGGCGCCGATCCAGCCGACATCGAACAGATTGCGCAATTCGCTCGCACCAACGGTCTCCGGATCGTCGAAAGCAGCATTTCCCGCCGCACAGTCGTCGTCTCCGGTACGGTGGCGCAGATGAACCGCGTTTTCGCGGTCTCCCTGGGCAGTTACGAATCGCCCGACGGCAACTACCGCGGCCGTGAAGGAACAGTCCAAATGCCGTCCGAACTCACGGATATCGTCGAAGGTGTGTTTGGCCTTGACAACCGGAGGATGGCGAGGGCGTTCAATGTCCGTGGACCCGCACAAGCCACCACGCCGCTGACGCCGCCTCAAGTCGCCAAGCTCTATGATTTTCCGGCGACTCCACCCACAGCGGCCGGACAAACCATCGGCCTTCTGGAATTCGGCGACTCGAACATCGGCACGTGCGGTTTTATCCCGAGCGATATCACGGCATATTTTAAGGGCCAGGGCCTCACTGCGCCCACCGTCGTCGCTGTCGGTGTCGACGGGGCGACAAATTCTCCGGGCACTGCAGCCAGTCCGCACGGGGACGACACGGAGGTCGCGCTGGATATCAGCGTGGCGGGCGCGGTTGCCCAAGGCGCTAAGATCGCGGTGTACTTCGCGCCATGGACGGAGCAAGGCTGGGTGGACGCTGTCACGACCGCCATCCACGATACGACGAACCATCCCTCGGTTATTTCCATCAGTTGGGGTTGGGCGGAAGACGAGATCTCCGTTGCCGGGGGCAGCGTTTGGACTCAGGCGGCCATCGAAGCAGTGAGCGCAACCTTCCAGGAGGCGTCCGTGTTGGGCGTTACCGTCTTTGCCGCCAGTGGCGACGACGGATCGAGCTGCCAGATTAGCGACGGCCAAGCTCACGTGAACTACCCAGGATCCGACCCCTGGCTTACCTCCTGCGGCGGAACCACCATCTCGAACGTGTCCGGAACTACATTCACACAAGACACCTGGAACGATAACGGCGCCACCGGCGGCGGCATCAGCGTCGTCTTTCCGCTGCCTTATTGGCAGAATTGGGCTGGTGTCCCCGCTTCCGTGAACCCCGGGGCGCACGTCGGCCGCGGCATTCCGGATGTTGCCGGGAATGCGGATCCGGACAGCGGCTACGAACTCATCCTGTACGGTTCCCCCAACGGTCCCTGGGGAGGAACCAGCGCGGTCGGTCCGCTGTACGCCGGCCTGGTGGCGCTGCTCAATGCCAACCTGGGCGAGCCGGTCGGCTATCTGAACTACAACCTCTACGCTTTCGCCGGTACCAACGTATACCGCGATGTCAACGATGGCCAAAGCAACGCCACCAGCGGAGCGCCCGGATACAAGTCGGGCCCGGGTTGGGACGCCTGCACCGGGTTCGGCAGCGTGGACGGAACGGCGCTGATGTATGCGCTGGAAGGCGTCGGGCTCCCGGTCGCGCTGGCCGAATACAACGGCAAACTGTTCATGGCCTGGAAGGGAGAGGAGCGCGACGAGCGCATCTGGTACAGCACCTTTAACGGCACAACCTGGGCCGCCCAGCAGCAGGTCCCCGGCGTGGGAACCAGTTCCGGCGTGGCTCTGGCGGTCCTGGGGAGCACGCTCTATATGGCGTGGAAGGGCGAAGGAGACGACCAGGGCATCTACTACACCACCTTTAACGGCACGACTTGGGCGGCGCAAAAGTTGGTTTCGGGCGTCGGCACCAGCACCGGTCCGCGGCTGGCTGTATTGGGAAGCAACCTATATATGGCCTGGAAAGGGGTGGAAGGCGACCAGCGCCTGTTCTGGAACAAATTCAACGGCACAAGCTGGACGGCGCAGGCGCAGATCCCCGGCACCGCTACCAGCGTTGGGCCGGCGCTGGCGGTCTACAACGGCGTCCTCTATGCTTCATGGAAGGGTGTCTACGGCGATCCCAGCATCTGGTACTCCAGCTTCAACGGAACCAGTTGGGCGGCCCAAAAGCAAGTGGCCGGCGTGGGTACCAGCGAAGGACCGTCTCTGGCTACGCTCGGCGGCGTCCTCTACGCGGTCTGGAAGGGCGAGTTCATGGACGAGCGTCTCTGGTATGCCAGCTTCAACGGCACCGCTTGGACCGCGCAAAAACAGATCGCCGGTGTCGGCAGCAGCGTGGGGCCTGGCCTGGCCTTGTTCGGCAGCGCGCTGTACGCGGCATGGAAAGGCGAGGCCGGCGATCAGTCGATCTGGTATTCCAGCTTCAACGGCACCACCTGGACGGCGCAAGCCAAGGTGCCGGGAGTCGGCACCAGCCCCGACCTGGCTCTCGAAGCCAGCACAACCTAAACCCGCGCTGTGGGGCAGACCATCATTGTCTTGTGGTCTGCCCCACACCAAATACTTAGCGCCACTTCGGCAACACGCCGGAGCCCGTCCCACCCTGCGCGATACTGGTGAACATGCGTCTTTCCGGCCGCTGTTACGCCGTGACGGGCCTGGGATACTCGCCGCCGTGGTGCGTGAATGCCGGGTTCATCGTCGGCGACGAGTCGACGTTGGTTGTGGACACGGGCGGCAACACCCTGGCGGCCCAGTCCATTCATGGCTACGCCGTGGCTGCGCGGCCGGGAAATCGGCTGCAAGCCATCGACACCGAGAAGCACTTCGATCACATTGGCGGAAACGGCTTCTTTCGCGAGCGGGGGATCGACGTCTGGGGCCATCCGGGAATCGCGCGAACCCAGGCCGAGTTCGAAGCGGAAATCGAAGAATTCAACCAGGCAATCCCCAACCCGGTTCGTCGTGAACGCGCCGAGGCAAGCGCGTTTTTCTTCCAAACGTCGTTAGTCAATCCCAACCGCCGGATCGACCGGGACACCGCCTTCGAACTGGGCGACTGCACCGTCGAGATCCTCTTAACGCCGGGTCACACCCCGACCAACCTTTCGGTCTGGGACCCGGCGGACCGTGTCCTGTTTACCGGCGACTGCCTGATTCGCGAGTATCTCCCCAACCTGGACGCGGGCACTCCCGCGGATTGGCGCGTCTGGCTGGAATCGATCGACCGTCTGGAAGCGCTCCGGCCATCGATTATCGTCACCGGCCACGGCCCGATCACCCGCGGCGGCGAAGTTCAATCGGTGATGGATTCCGTGCGGAACGTGCTGCGGGATTCCATTGCGCGAGGCTCTTCGCCGACGGCCTCCGCCCCGGCCTGATCGGCGGCCGATTGCCGTCCGGAATTTACTTGCCTTTTGCAAGCAGTCTGGTTATCCTACCCAAAGTCCCGACGGCGGCGCCCTGCGCTTTGATGTCGAGGATGGAGAAGAATCGCGAAGCAGTCCTTGCCGAGGTCCGGCGAAGGTGGCGAGAGCGGGATTCCGCACCATTCCTGCCCAGTTTCGACCGCCGCGAGCCAGAGCCGCGACCGTCATCAGGGAGCGATTGCCGGTGATTGGAAGGGCCATTCCTTGACAGGCCGAGAGCAAGCGGTCCTGCAGCTCCGCGACCAAAGGGAGCGGTGTTCAGCGCGGGAACCAGGAGAGGAGTGAGGGGATGAGCGGCGTACGGGTATTGGTGGGCACACGGAAAGGCGCGTTCGTGCTGCTGTCGGACGGAAAGCGCGAGCAGTGGGAAATCGATGGTCCGCATTTCGCCGGCTGGGAGATCTACCATCTCAAGGGCTCCCCCGCCGATCCGAACCGGCTGTATGCCTCGCAATCGAACGCCTGGTCCGGGCAATTGATCCAGCGCTCCAGCGATGGCGGCCGGACGTGGGAGCCCGTGGGCAACAAGTTTGTCTACGATGGCGTTCCCGGCACGCACCAGTGGTACGACGGCACGCCGCACCCCTGGGAGTTCAAGCGGGTCTGGCATCTGGAGCCGTCGCTCAACGATCCCGACACGGTCTACGCCGGAGTGGAAGACGCCGCCCTGTTCCGTTCCACCGACGGAGGCCAGACCTGGCAGGAACTCGCCGGGTTGCGCGGACACGGCTCGGGGCCGCGCTGGCAGCCCGGCGCCGGCGGAATGGGCCTCCATACCATCCTTCTGGACCCGGTCAACCCGGGCCGGATCTTCATCGCCATTTCGGCCGCGGGAGTATTCCGCAGCGACGACGCCGGCCAGACCTGGAGGCCCACCAACCGCGGACTTCACTCGCCGTTCCTCCCCCAACCGGCTGCCGAAGTCGGCCACTGCGTCCACCGCATCGCCATGCACCCCGCGCGGCCGGACGTGCTGTTCATGCAGAAGCACTGGGACGTGATGCGCAGCGACGACGCCGGCGGCGAGTGGCGCGAGGTCAGCGGCAATCTCCCAACCGATTTCGGTTTCCCCATCGACGTCCACGCTCACGAACCCGACACCGTCTACGTGGTGCCCATCAAGAGCGACTCGGAACACTTTCCGCCCGAGGGGAAGCTGCGCGTCTACCGAAGCCGCACAGGCGGCGATGAGTGGGAGCCCCTCACCCAGGGTCTGCCCCAGCGCGATTGCTACGTCAACGTGTTGCGAGACGCCATGGCGGTGGATTCGCTCGATCGATGCGGCGTGTACTTCGGCACCACCGGCGGGCAGGTATATGCCTCCCCCGATGCCGGAGACCACTGGGCACCCATCGTGCGCGATCTTCCGGCCGTGCTCTCGGTCGAGGTGCAGACGCTCGCATGATCCGGGTCGTCCTGCCGGCGTATCTGCGCACGCTGGCTCACCTCGCCAGCGAGGTCGAGCTCGATGTCGAGCCGCCGGTCACTCCGTGCTCGATACTGGACGCCCTGGAGACGCGTTATCCGATGCTCCGCGGTACCATCCGCGACCAGGTTACCGGGCAGCGCCGGCCGTACGTAAGGTTCTTCGCCTGCGAACGAGACCTGTCTCACGAACCCCCCGACGCTCCGCTGCCCGGCGCGGTAGTTAGCGGGGACGAGCCATTTCTCATCGTCGGTGCCATCGCCGGGGGTTCTCAGCTCACGGAGTAACGTAAGGAGGGAACGATGCAACTCAGTACTCATCTCTTGTTTGACGGCCAATGCGAGGCGGCTTTCCAGTTCTACGCGCGGTGTCTCGGCGCCAAGATCACGTTCTCTACGCCCTACGCGGGTTCACCCGCGGAGCAGCAAATGCCGGCCGAATGGCGCGACCGGGTCCTTCACTCCACCCTGCAGGTGGGCGACCGGGTGCTCATGGGCGGCGATTGTCCGCCCGGCCGCTATCAATCGCCCCAAGGTTTCTCCGTATCCATGCCGTCAAGGACCCGCCGGAGGCCGAGCGTATCTTTCACGCCTTGGCGGAAGGCGGAAAAGTGACCATGCCGATCCAGCCGACCTTCTGGTCTCCCCGCTTTGGCATGCTCGTCGACCGCTTCGGCATCCCGTGGATGATCAACTGCGAGCCGCCCGGCTAAGTACTCGCTTTCGCAATTACAGTCATACATCCTGCAACCGCTCCCTTAACGGTCGCGGCTCGGACTCGCGCATTTCCGAGCCGCGACCGTAAGGGAGCGGTTGCCCTCGAATACGTTACCGAGCTTACGAAACGGTGTACTAAGCGAAGAGCGGGCGCGGGCGCTTCCCCGTTTTCCGCCTGGGACGCACTACACTGAAAAGGATCATGCGTTCCCTTCACTGCCTTCTCTCCGTCGCGCTGGCAGCCGCCGCGCTTCCCGCCATCGCGGAAACGCCGGGGCTCAATGCCGACCGGCTCAAGCTCATTCGCCCCCGCCTCCAGGAACTGGTGGATCGCCAGGAAATACCCGGCGCGGTGGCTCTGGTGGCCCGCCACGGGCAGGTGGCCCTGCTCGAAGCCGTGGGCTGGCGCGACGTCGAAAGCCGCAAACCCATGACCCCCGATTCCATCTTCCAGATCATGTCCATGACAAAGAACTTCACCGGCGTCGCCATCATGATGCTGGTGGAGGAGGGCAAGGTGGAGTTGCGCCGCCCCGTCCAGGACTACCTGCCCGAGTTCAAGGGGCAACTCGTGGAAGATACTTTGCCCGACGGCAATCGCGCCACTCATCCGCCGGGCCATCCGCCCACCCTCTGGCAGTTGATGTCGCACACCTCCGGCCTGGCCGGCGACCCGGGCGGCGAGATCGCCGACAACCCGCAAACCCTGCGCCTCACCCTGGCCGAAGCCGTCGACCACTACGCCCGGGAGCATCTCTGCTTCGAACCGGGCACGCGCTGGCGCTACAGCAACATGGGCATCGCGACGCTCGGCCGCATCGTCGAAGTGGTCTCGGGCGAAGACTACGTGCATTTCATCCGGACGCGAATCCTGGAGCCGCTCGGCATGAAAGACAGCTTCTTCTTCCCGCCCGAACCTGCTGCCGATCCCGATGGACAACGCGATCGCATCGCCCTGGTCTACAAGCACGCCGGCGGCAAGCTGGTACGCTCCGGCGCGGAGATCCTGGCCGGCGATTCCGCCAGGTACCGCGCCGGCGCCAAGTACCCCGCGCCCGAATTCGGCCTCTATTCCACCGCTCCCGACCTGTTCAAGTTTTATCGCATGCTCCTGGCCGGAGGCACGGCCGACGGGCGCCGCTATCTTTCCCGCCAGAGCATCGCCACCATGACGCGCGTCTTCACTCCCAACGTCTCTCCCTCGGGATGGCTCGGCGGCACCGGCTATGGCTTGACTTTCGAGATCGTCAACCAGCCCGAAGGCACCCTCCTGCTCCATTCCCCCGGCACTTTCGGCCACGGCGGGGCGTTCGGCACCGAGGGTTGGATGGATCCCACCAGCGATCTGATTCGCATCGCCATGGTCCAGTTGTCCGATGCCACCGCCGGCGGAGTGCGCTCCGTGGTCATGCAGATCGGCGAAGCCGCTGTAGAATAGGAGCGTCTCATGGCCAGTCGAATTATCGGTCTCCTTGTCGAAGCCACCGGCAGAACCGGCATCTTGCACCAGGTGACGGGCGTGATCGCCGCACATCAGGGAGATATCACCTCGGTGGACATCTTGTCCAACTGGCCCGCCGAAGACCGCACTTATTATGAAGTGGTCCTGCCCACCGACCCGGACGAGCTGGTGGCCGATCTCCGCAAGCTATCCATCGTCACCAGGGTCGAGCTGGTGCAGACCATGGGTCAGATTTACGGCAAGCGGATCGTCATCATGGGCGGCGGCGCACAAGTGGGCCAGGTGGCGATTGGCGCGGTCTCGGAGGCCGACCGTCACAACATCCGCGGCGAGTACATCTCGGTGGATACCATCCCCCTGGTGGGCGAGCAGAAGCTGGCCGCCGCCGTCCGCGCCGTGCCCCGCCTGCCGCGTGTCAAGCTGCTGGTAATGGCGGGCTCGCTGATGGGCGGCGACATCGCCGCGGCCGTGCGCGAGGTGCGGGCGCATGGCCTGCTGGTGATCAGCCTGAACATGGCCGGCAGCGTGCCAAAGGAAGCCGACCTGGTCGTCAGCGATCCCGTCCAGGCCGGTGTGATGGCCGTGATGGCCGTGGCCGACACCGCTAGATTCAACATCGCCCGCCTGAAGGGCAAGTCGTTCTGACGCCGTCCATTCGATTCGGTGTGCGAAACCTCACTTAGGCCTGCCCTGCTTCTCGGAACTCACAATACAGTCAGTCATGCCACGAGTCCGAGCCGCGACCGTCAGGGAGCGGTTGCCGCGATTGGAGTTATAGTCGCCCGTATCACTCCGGGGCCATAACCTCCGCGCCGCTCATTTACAGATGTAAAGCATGAAAAACGGGGCATGAATCGCACGCGGGATATATAATCGAGGCGACTACCTGGAATTGCGCATCTGCAAGGGAAGCCGGTTGGCTTCTACGCACGTCCGCTTTGTTCCGGCTATTCGGCATTGAGGGGTGCCAAATGACTCGAAACGTTCATCGCCCAAGTTACGCCGCGTTAGCGCTCTTTGCGGCAGCGGCTGTTCCCGCCTTCTCGCAGAGCACGACGGCTACCATCACCAACAACGTATATGTCCAGCACAACCTGGTTTCGGATATCCCCGGCATGGCGGATTTCACCGATGCTCATCTGGTGAATCCGTGGGGGCTCTCCGAAAGCACCGGGAGCCCGTTTTGGATCTCCAATCAGGGTAGCGCAACCTCGACAATCTATAATGGCTCCGGCGTGGCCTCGACCACCGTCGTCGCCATTCCATCCGGCGCCACCAAGCAGTCGTTGACAGGGCCCACCGGTCAGGTGCAGAATAGCTCGACCGGCTTTTTGCTGTCTAATGGCAAAGCCGCCTCTTTCATCTTCGCTACCCAAGACGGAACCATTTCCGCCTGGAACGGAGGTTCTGTGGCCACTGTCCTGGTGGATAATTCCTCCGCCGGCGCCGTCTACACCGGCCTGGCCCTCTATGCCGCCGGCCCGAACCTCTATGCCGCCAATTTCAACTCGGGCAAGATCGAAGTTTTCGATACTAACTTTCACGCCACCACGGTTTCAGGTGGATTCACCGATCCGAATCTTCCGAGCGGCTACGCGCCGTATAATATCCAGAACCTGGGCGGTAAGTTGTATGTTACTTATGCTCTGCAAAACACTAACAAGAATGAACCAATAAGTGCCGCCGGAAACGGCTTGGTGGATGTATTCGACACTAGCGGCAACGTACTGCAGCGCCTGGTTTCGAACGGTCCCCTGAACGCGCCATGGGGAGTCGCCATAGCGCCTTCCACCTTCGGCGCTTTCGGCGGCGCATTATTGGTGGGTAACTTCGGCGACGGAACGATCAACGCTTTCAACCTGACCACCGGCAGTTCTCTCGGTGCGCTCCAGAACCAAAGCGGCAGCCCCATCGCGAATTCCGGGTTGTGGGCACTGACTTTCGGTAATGGCAAGAGCGGCGGCGACCCCAACACTCTCTACTTCACGGCGGGCATTCAAGGCCAGGTACACGGGCTGCTTGCCAGTATCGCTCCGCCGGCGGCGGTTTCCAGTTTGAGCAACGGCGCCAGCGGCCTGGCGGCCGCCTCCATCGCCCCCGGAGAAGTGGTCTTGCTCAATGGCGGCACCATCGGGCCTTCGCCCCTGGTGGACGGGAACTTGCCCACCTCCGGCAACAGCATGGCCACTACTCTCTCCACCACCACCGTCACCTTCAACGGCACGCCGGCGCCCATTCTGTTCGCGTCCGCTTCGCAAACCGCGGTGGTGGTTCCCTATGAGGTTGCCGGCTCCGCCACCGCCAACGTCGTCGTCGCCTACCGCGGCCAGACCACGTCCGCGTTTTCGATTCCGGTGGCCGCCTCGGCGCCCGGATTGTTTACCTCGGCCGAAAACGGTTCGGGAGAAGTTGTGGCCTTCAACCAGGATGGCACCGTCAACGGTACGAGCAACCCCGCCGCGCGAGGATCGGTGGTAGTGCTCTATGCGACCGGCGATGGCGTGGAAGACCCGGCCGGCCAGGACGGCGTAATCAGCGGCGACATCATTCGCACGCCGCTGCTTACCATCTCCGCCACCATCGGCGGCCAGACGGCTCCGGTGGTCTTCGCCGGCTCGGCGCCCGGTCTGCTAGCCGGCGTGTTGCAGGTGGAAGTGACCGCTCCAGCCGCCGCCGCGACCGGAGCCGTGCCGGTTGTGCTTACCATCGGCGCCGCCAGCAGCAGCCAGCAGAGCGCGACCATCGTCCTCAAGTGACTGGGCCGCTGTGGGGCAGACCATCGTTTTTGTGGTCTGCCCTACACCCAGGGAAAATACCTCCGTTTGACCCGCCACCGTAACTTTCTGTCTCCCTCACAGCGAATAGACATTTGAAGTTCAGAGATTCCGGCGACCGGCCTGGCGCAAGTCGGCCTGGTAGCGGCATCCTCGGTAACTACGCATTCCGCAAACTGTGAATAAGGAGACATTCCATGCTAAAGGAAAGAAGCCGCGCCGGAATGGCGCTGGCACTGTTCGCACTGACGTGCGCCCTCGCGGCGCCCGCCGCCTTCGGGGCCGATAAGTCGCGGGCCCCGCTGTTTCTGACTGCCACCAATGGATCCACCAACTACCTGGCGGTAATCGATACCGTGACACGAGAGACCGATTACGTACCGACGGGCGGCGCCGGCGGAGCCAGCGGAAACGCCGGTGGTGTAGCGGTTCAGGGTGAACTCGCGGCCGTCGTCAACTACGGCTCGCTTAGTGTCACGATCTTCATGCGCCAGGGCAACACCATGCAGCCCGTTCAGACGGTCAAGACGACTACGGCGCCCTTGTCTGTGGCCTTCGGTCACAATCATCTGGTCGTCCTTTGTGCCAGCACGGCGGAATCTTTCCCGGTGTACGGAAATACCGTCGGCTCTAACGATGGGATCGCGCAGCTCCTGATTGGCGACGGGAGTTCCGCGCAGATTACTACCTACACCGGCGGAGCCATCTATTCGGAAAAAAGCGGGAGCATCGGGCTTTTGAACCTGGAAACCGAAGGGTCGCCGGGCATATCCGGGCCGAGCGTTCGCGTCATGCTGCCGGCCGCTCCCAACAACAATACCCCTTTCGGCATGGCTGCCGACGGCGCTAACGTGTACGTCACGATCGCGCATTCGGATCTGCAGGTGCTCGTGGTGAACGGTCAAATCGTCAGCACCGCCACGGGCCCGACGCCCTTCACCAGTCAACAAGGGGCGATTACCCACGCGCCCTGCTGGAACGCTCTTTTCGGACACTTTCTATTTTCGGCGGATAGCCCGGGCCAGCAACTGTTACGATACCTGGTCAGCGACAGCAACATCTTCTTCGACAAGGCGAGCGTTGCAACGCTTCCGGGAGCGCCGACGGATCTGGCGGTTCAGAACAACCTTCTTGGCGTCATCGATGGCGGCAGCGGAGGTAACTCCGATGTGTCTCTCTTCGACGTGAGTTCCGAGGGCGAACTGGCCCTGCGCTTTACGCTGAAAATCGCCGGCCCCATCAACGGAGCCGCCCTGATTCAGTAACTGCCGCATGTGGGGCGGACCATCGTTTCTTGTGGTCCGCCCTGTTTTTCGTGGCGCACGCACTCTTGCGTGCCGCGTCGAGACTCGTCTCGGCGCCCTTTGGTTCGATTGGGAGACTCCCTCTCGGAGCTGCGATTCTGAGCCCTCAAACACACGTCGCACCCGTCCGAGGCAGGCGTCGAGAAAGTCTCGACCCGGCACGCAAAAGTGCGTGCGCCACGTTAAGCTAGCGCCAATGGGCGGAACCGCCTGCCCCACCATTGAAACAATGCACTTGCTTTGGTGGCGCAGGCGGTTCCGCCTGCGATTTGTGATTTTTTTACAGCTTCCCCGGGAGCGGTTGCCCTTACTTCGGATCGATCGTGGCCCGAATCAACTCCAGCCTCCGCACCGGAGTTTCTCCCTTGATTTCTTCCTTTTCGAAGGCCGCCAGCGTATCCATTCCGTCGACCACGCGGCCAAAGGCGGAGTATTGGCCGTCCAGGTTCGGCGCCGGTCCGAGCACCATGAAGAACGATGTGGTGGCCGAATCCGGATCGTCGGTGCGCGCCATTGAAACCACGCCGCGGACGTGCTGAATGTCGGGCCAGAACTCGCCCTTCAGCGGCCGCACCCAGCGGTCCGCCCAGTGCCCCGCGCCGCTGGCGCGCGTATCGGGCATGCCTCCCTGCACCACGAAACCTTTCAAGACGCGGTGAAAACCCGTGCCGTCGTACCAGCCGGTCGAAACCAGCCGCAGGAAGTTGCGCACGTGGTTGGGCGCCCAGTCGGGCTCCATTTTAATGCGAACCTTGCCCAGGGTGGTCTCGATCGTCACCGTGCGCCGCAGCTCGTCGATGGTGGCGTTCGCGAACGGTTCGTCGCGCTTCTTTTCGATGGTCACCTTGGTGATGCGCACCGGCTTTTCGGTGACGCCGGTCGCGTCCACCGGCGCCTGCGAGATGCGCTCCACCACGTCCATCCCCTCGGTCACGCGGCCGAAAGCGGAATAGTGGCCGTCCAGGGCCGCTTGCGGCGCGATACATACGAAAAACTGCGCGCCATCGCTGTCGGCCTTACCTGGAATGCTGATGGTGGAAACTACGCCGCGTTCGTGTTTCATGTCACTGAACTCCGCCGGCAACAGGTTCAACCCGCCCGTGCCCCACTGGTTGCGGGGCGTCGCGGCATCTTTCAGCAGCGGATCGCCGCCCTGAATCATCCCGCCGGCCACCACGCGGAAAAACCCGCTGCCGTCGTAGTAGCCCTCGCGCGCCAGCTTCATGAACTGCGCCACGTGCCGCGGCGCTTTGTCGGGCGCGAATTCGAAGCGGAACTCGCCGGCATCGGTCGTCACGACAGCTTCCAAATCCCCGGGCGAGGCTGTCGAGGCCGGTATCATCGGCACCGAATGCGGCCGCTCCTGGCACCACCCGCCAGCGGCTGGCAAACAAGCCAGCAGCATCGTCAGCCAACCTGTCTTCATGAGTTCGCCCCCGCGCGTGGAGTCTCTCCCGCCATACACAACTCTGCGGCGCCGGTGTCGGTGCCAGCGTCGCCGTCCTCCACTATCGGACTGACACCGGCGAATACCCATCGCCCGGCAATGGCCGCGCCGCCCAGCGCCGCCGCCGCCATCAGAAACGCCGCCGAGTAGCCATAGTGCTTGGCCACCCCACCCGCTACAAAAGAACTGACGCCCACGAATAAATCATAGAACGCGCTGAGCAGGCTGACCACCGACCCACGCTCGCCAGGCGGCGTCTTGCGCAGCACGGTCGAGCCGACCGCCGACCACGGAAACGAATATCCGAAGCCAAGAAGCGCGGCCGCACCGATCGCCATGGTTGGATTCGGGCCGCCGGCCAGCACGCACAAAGCTACCGCCATCCCCGCGATGCCGCCGTAGAAAGTGATGGCCGGGTGAATCCGGTCCGGCAGCCCGCCCAGAAAAAAGCGCGATACCAGCACCATCACCGCGAACGCCGTGAATGCCGCGCGCCCGGAATGTCCGTAGCTCGCCAGGTGCAGCACCAGGAACCCGGTCACCACCGGATAATACACGTTGGTGAATCCGTGGGCGAGGCCTGGCATCAGCAGCGACTTGCGCATCAGGGGCATCCGTGGCGCGTGCGGCGCCGGCCGATAATCCTCGGGAATCAACGTCAGCACGGCAAAAGCCACGCTGGCCGCGATCACCTGCATGGTAGCGGCGCGGCCGAACGAACCCAGCCACGCGCCCACCATCGGCCCCACCGAGATGCCGCCCCAGATCCCGCTGCTCAGGTACCCCAGCGTCTGCCCGCTGCGTTCGATGCCGGCCAGTTCCACCGCCCATGCCGCCGCGCCGGTATAAAGGCACGCCTCGCCAAAACCCTGCAGAATGCGCCCAGCATAGGCTCCCGGCAAGCCGAACGGCAGCAGATACGCAACCCCCGCCAGCGCGCAACTGCCCAGCCCGCTCAGAAAGACGAGTTTGCGCCCGCGCCGGTCCGCCAGCGGTCCGGAAATCAGCCTGCCCGCCAGAGCCACGAACGAGAATATCCCGATCACCAAACCGACTGACTGGTCCGATGCACCCAGGTCATGACGCACGTGCGGCCCTATCAGCGGCAACACCGTGCCCATCCCAAGAAATCCGAGAAACGTGGCGCCGATCAGCGCCCAGAAGCGCCCCCCAAAGGAGCGCACGGAAGACCCCATCGCTTATTCGATTGTAGCGTGTATCGCGAGGATGCCAAGGTGGGCACTGCCTGAAAAGCGCGTTGACAAAAAACTGACCTAAGATTGCGGCACAAGCCTGGCCTTCCCTGAAGCCATTAGGCGACAACAACTAGTCGGGCGTTCTGCGGACTTCGGGTTGGGGATCTTATATACCTCGATGAGACCCTGTTCGACCGAGAGATTAAAGGCAGCGCTCTTCTCGGGGAAGTTGTCCCCCTCCAGGACGTTTTTCAGGAAATGGGAAACCGACACGAATGCCAAGCGACCTTCGATCGATGCGAGTTTAGTGCAGACCCCGTCGGAAGAGATCGCAGCGTCTTGTGAACGCGCCGGAAGTGCTGTTTGTGGCTTTGCCGGAATGATGCCTAGTAGCTCCTCCACCGCAGTATAGTTGGACCCGACAAAGTTCTGGAGATCCCGACTTGTGCTAGCACGAAGACCAATGATGTGAACCTCCTTACCCTTTTGCTGCAAGCGTTTCACGATGGGAATAAAATCCCTGTCTCCGCACACGAGCACGAACTTTGTGATGTCATTCCGATTAGCCGCCATCTCTTGAGCATCCAGGCTCATTTCGATATCGGCCGCGTTCTTTCGCGTTGCTCCAAAGGTTTTCGAGAAAACGTGACGGGTCTCAACATTGTTTCGCTGGAATTCGCTTTGTAGCCCGTGGAAGTCCGCATTGTCAAAATCGGCATATGCCGCGACGTACGAGACGTGCCCCATCTGTTCGGCACGTTCTTTCAGGACCGAGATGAAGCGTGAGATTTCCGGCTCCAAATTGTACTCCCGCACCATGGTCCAGTGAATGTTTTCGTAGTCGATGAAGAGCGCAATCTGCGGCATGAACAGATACCCACAAAATCAAAAAGGGGTAGGCTCTCGCCTACCCCTCTGTAACGGAAGTAAATATCTTAATTAGATTAGCAATCCGATTCTCGCACGGCAGCGCATAGGTGTCAATGGAAATATCGGGCACCTTGCCGTATGTGTATGATACTATGGGAGATTCTTTAGCCTCGACTCTGCGATCTCCTGGGCATGATCCATATAGGGCCAGCTACCACCTCAGACACAATGCCCCCGGGCGCGATTCGTACGCATGATGCGTGATTATGAACGCAAAATGCGTATCACGAAGGCCCCGGAGCTACGCCTTACCCCGCCAACTGCCTCAGCACATACGGCAGAATCCCGCCGTTGCGATAATATTCCACTTCCTGCGGCGTATCCACGCGCACCGTTACGGTGAATTTCTTTTCGCCGCCATCGGCCCCTACCGCGCGTATGGTTGCCTTGCGGCCGCCGCCGTTGAGCGCAGCCGGGATTCCTTCGATGTGGAACACTTCCTTGCCGGTGAGGCCCAGCGAGGCCGCATTTTCGCCCTCGCTGTACTGGAGCGGCAGCAGGCCCATGCCCACCAGGTCGGTGCGGTGAATGCGTTCGAAGCTCTCCGCGATTACCGCCCGCACGCCCAGCAGCATGACCCCCTTCGCCGCCCAATCGCGCGACGATCCCGAACCGTATTCCTTGCCGGCCAGGATCAGCAGCGGTACGCCCTCCCGTTGGTATTCCATGGCAGCGTCGTAGATGAACTGCTGCTCGCCGCCGGGCAGGTGCACCGTCCAGCCGCCCTCGGTGCCGGGCGCGAGCTGATTGCGCAGGCGGATATTGGCCAGCGTGCCGCGTACCATGGCTTCGTGGTTGCCGCGGCGCGCGCCGTAGGAGTTGAAATCGGCCGGCTTCACCCCCAGCCCGATCAGATACTTTCCCGCCGGGCTGTCGGCCGGAATCGACCCCGCCGGCGAAATGTGATCGGTCGTCACCGAATCGCCCAGCATCGCTAGCGCGCGCATGCCGGCGAAATCGTGAATCGATTGGGCCGGGTCCGCCAATTGCTCGAAGTAGGGCGGCTTCTTGATATAGGTGGAGCTCGCGTCCCACTGAAACGTGTTACCGGTCGGCACCGGCAGCGTCTGCCAACTCGCATCGCCATCGAAAACGTGGGCGTATTCGTGTTCGAACATGCCCTGGTCGATGGCCGTGCGCACGGTCGCCGCGATCTCTTCGTTGCTGGGCCAGATGTCGCGGAGGTAAACCGGCTGGCCGTCGGAGCCGGTGCCCAACGGGTCGCTGGTCAGGTCGATATCCACCGTTCCGGCCAGCGCGTACGCCACCACCAGCGGCGGCGAGGCCAGGTAGTTGGCTTTCACCAGCGGATTCACCCGCCCCTCGAAGTTGCGGTTGCCGCTGAGCACTGCCGCCACCACCAGGTTCTCTTTGTTCACCGCCTGCGCCACCGCCTCCGGCAGCGGCCCGCTGTTGCCAATGCACGTGGTGCAGCCGAAACCGACCAGGTTGAACTTGAGTTTCTCAAGCGAGTCGAGCAGCCCCGCCTTCTTGTAATAATCGATCACCACCTTGGAGCCGGGAGCCAGGCTGGTCTTCACCCACGGCTTCACCGTGAGCCCGCGCTCGACCGCCTTTTTGGCCACCAGCCCCGCCGCCAACATCACCGATGGATTGGAAGTGTTGGTGCAACTGGTAATGGCGGCAATCACCACCGCGCCGTCCCCAACCGCCGTCTCGCTGCTCTTGCCCGCGCCGGGGAAGGCGTCGTGGAAATTCTTCTTCACCCCACCCAGTTCCACGCGGTCCTGCGGGCGCTTGGGCCCGGCCATCGAAGGCGTCACCTGGGCCAGGTCGAGCGCCAGCGTATCGGCATAGACCGGGTCGGGCGTCTCGTCGGTCCGGAACAGCCCTTGCTCTTTGGTGTAGGCTTCCACCAGCGCCACCAGTTCGGCCGGGCGGTTGCTGAATTTCAGGTATGCCAGGGTTTCGTGGTCGACCGGGAAAAAGCCCATGGTGGCGCCGTATTCGGGAGCCATATTGGCCACCGTGGCGCGGTCGGCCAGGCTCAGCGCGCTCAACCCCGGGCCATAGAATTCCACGAATTTGCCCACCACGCCCTTCTTGCGCAGCATCTGGGTGATGGTCAGCACCAGGTCCGTCGCGGTGCAGCCTTCCTTCAACCTGCCGTGCAGCTTGAAACCCACCACCGGCGGCAGCAGCATGGAAATTGGCTGGCCCAGCATGCAGGCTTCAGCTTCAATGCCGCCCACTCCCCAGCCGAGCACGCCCAACCCGTTGATCATGGTGGTGTGCGAATCGGTGCCCACCACCGAATCCGGATAAGCCGCGCCGTCCTTTGTGAAGACCACCGGCGCCAGATACTCCAGGTTCACCTGGTGGACGATGCCGGTATCGGGCGGCACCACGCGAAAATTGCGGAACGCCGTCTGCCCCCAGCGCAGCAGCATATAACGCTCGCGGTTGCGCTCGAATTCCAGCAGGGCGTTCAGGTCGAAGGCTTGCGCCGTCCCGAAGTGGTCCACCTGCACCGAATGATCGATCACCAGGTCGGCCGGCATCAGCGGGTTGGCGCGCGCCGGGTCGGCGCCCATGGCGGCCAGCGCATCCCGCATCGCCGCCAGGTCCACTACCGCCGGAACGCCGGTGAAATCCTGCAACAATACCCGCGCCGGCATGAAGCTGATCTCTTTGCTCTCGACCCCCGCGGCTCCGGCGGCGACATATTCGATGTCGACGGCCGAAACCCGCCGCCCGTCTTCGTGACGCAACAGGTTTTCAAGCAGAATCCTGGTGGAAAATGGCAGCCGCGCAGTTTGGCCGGCGCCCTTTTCGTCTATTGCCGCCAGCCGGAAATATCCATACTCGGCGGCGCCCACGCGCAGCTTCGCCGCCGCGCCAAAACTGTTTTGAGCCATCAGTCCGATTATAGAAGGAAAGCGCCGGGGAACAGGGAGCCGGGTGGGACAGGCCTCCTGGCCTGTCAGGCAGCCCGGAAAAGCCGTGCGCGGCTACGACAGGCCGGGAGTCCTGTCCCGCGTTTCCGAACGCAAGTATTCAGGCGCCCACCGGTTCTTCCGGAACGGGAAGCAGAGCGGACAGGGCATCGAGACGCGCTTCGGGAAGGTCCCAATTGCGGCGCTCGATGATGGTTGGCGGTTCGTAGGTTTGGCCGGCCGCGAGGCGTTTCCGTTCGCGGCGCGCCGCCCATAGCAGCGCCGGACCCAATGCCAGCGTTGCAGCCCGGCTCAACCATCCGAATTCATGAGCCACCTGCCGGCGCAAAACGTGGATTTTTTCGGCTATTTGCGGATTGCCCCGGCGGAGGTACTTTTCCATGGCAAACAGAGCGGCGGCATAGCCCGTGCCCAGCGACCGCGCTTCCCAGGCGAAACGGGAGCGCACGCGCGGGTCGGAGTCGCTCTTGTAACGCAGCCAGCCTTCCAGCGTGGTGCGGCAAATGCGGTAGATACTGGGCCCGTTGCGCTCGAAATCGCGGCGAAAGGCGCCGTCCAGAAAGCGCTTGGAATCTTCCCGGCTGATGGCGGCATGGCGGAAATTGAACTTGTCCTGGCCGTGAATGTCCGCCAGGTCGACGCCCTCCAGCATTCTGCCCTGCTCCGTCATTTCGGCGAAAAGCGGCGTGCCGGGCACTGGGGTGTACAGCATGAACTGATGAAAATCGGTATCGTGGGCGACGGCGTGCTCGATTTCACCGGCGATATTCTCCGGCGTGTGGTGCTCCAGGCCGACGATGGTCGAGCCCAGCACCTTGATGCCGTGATGCCGCAGTTCGCGGGTGAGTGCGATGGTGTCGGCGCCCTTCAACTTCAAGTAAGACGAGTGCAGCGATTCAAGGCCCATCCACACCCACGAAACGCCCAATTCCACCAGTTCCCGCATGGTGTATTGCGCGATCGCATTGGCCGAAGAGAATACGTACAGCGCCCAAGCCTTGCCGTTGCGCCGCATGAAATCGAGCAACTCCATGGCGCGCCGCTTGTGCAGCAGGAAATTCTCGTCCATCACGAAAAAGGACCGCACCCCCAGCTTGCTCTCCATCTCGCTCATCACGCCGTAAAGTTCTTCGCCGGTATTATAAAAATTCAGATAGTGCCCTTTGCCGCCGAAAAACGCCGAAGTGGTGCAGAAATTGCAACCCATGGGGCAGCCCACCGAAGGAATGATGGTGGCGGCGTTGGTGCCTTTGTTTTGGGGCAGCTTCACGCCCAGCGTGCGGGCCTCGAAGCCGGAGACGATTTCCGGATGGCGGATGGCCGCCTTGTCGTCTTCTCCCAGGAAGCGGCGCATCCAGGAAATCCCGTCGCCGCGCACGAAATGGTCCGCATCCACCATTTTTTCCAGGTCCGGGGTAGCCGTCACGTGCCCACCGATCACGATGGTGGCGCGCGGCGCGATCTTTCGTACTATGCGGCACATCTCCCGCACTTTACCCACGTTCACAATGATCGAGGAAATGCCGACGATGTCGTAATCGTGGGCCGCCAGTTCGGCTTCGAACGCTTCGCGTGTAGGGAAATCCAGCACCGTCGTGGGCGCGGAGATGTTGCGTTGAATCATGAGGATGCCCCACGACCGGTGAAACATGCGCAGCGAAAACGGCCCCTGCTCCCTGGTCACCTGGTTGTGATACAGCTCCATGGGGTTGATCTCGCGGGAGCCGAATTCATCGTTCTGAGCATAGGGCCCGAAGACGGATGCCAGCAGAATTCGAGCTTGCGGACCTTTAGGATGTTTTTGCATTGGAGATAAAAGGTGCTTAATGGCGATTATACCACCGGGGGAAGGGGGGCGCTCTCCGGTTCTGGGGAAATCCGCTCCCGGCAACCGCTCCCTGACGGTCGCGGCTTCGGTAAGTGATTGCAAACGCGTGGCTTCCGTAACCGAGCCGCGACCGTAAGGGAGCGGTTGCCGCGCCTAAACTGCGAAATCCACTGATCGGTTAAGCAGTTAAGCACCCGGCTGCTCCGGCCGGCCGATAAGAAGTGTAGAATGGTGTTCTCCCCCGAAGCGAGGCAGCCTGTGAATACGCTCACGCCGGAACAGCGTAGCGAGCGGACGCGCCGGGTCCGGGCGAAGGACGACAAGACGGTTTGTCGTGCCTGTGCGCGCCGTTCTTCGGGCGGCCCGCCGAGGCCGATCCCGCCGGCGGGTCGTTGCCGCGAAGCCCAACATTGCGCTTCCAAGCGGCGGTAAAATCATTCTGGTAGATGGATGTTTTTGGCGGAGGCGTGGGCCGGCAGGGATCGATACGTGAATCGCGGCGGGGATGTATTGCGGTGCCGATGACAAAGGGGAAAAGACGACCGATCGGCGTCGACCTGTTTGCGGGCGCCGGTGGCATGAGTCTCGGCTTCGAGCAGGCGGGGTTCGACGTCGCGGCGGCGGTCGAGTACGACCCGGTCCATTGCTCGACGCACGAGTTCAATTTCCCGGACTGTGCAGCCATTTGTCGGAGCGTTGCCGATATCGACGGCGCCTATATACGGCGCGAGTCGCGAATAGGCGACGCTAATGTGGATGTCGTGTTCGGCGGCGCGCCGTGTCAAGGGTTTAGCATGATCGGCAAGCGGGCGTTAGACGATCCCCGGAACTCCCTCGTGCATCACTTCGTCCGTCTTGTGGCGGATCTTAGGGCGTCGTACTTCGTCTTCGAGAACGTGCGGGGGTTGACCATCGGCCAACATGCACGCTTCCTCGACGAGATCATTTGCGAGTTCGGGAAGAACGGTTATCGGGTTGTGGAGGATTATCAAGTCCTGAACGCAGCTCACTACGGGGTGCCGCAGGACCGTTGGCGCCTGTTCCTGTTCGGCGCGCGGAAGGGCCACCCGTTGCCGGAGTACCCGCGGCGCTCGCACGAGCCTCCGAAGAACGGGAATGGCGTGCACGGCAACCTGTTCCTCAGGAGTACGCCCACCGTTTGGGAAGCGTTGCGCGATCTCCCGGACGCCGAGGACTATGACGAACTGCTGGATCGGGACTGGGTCCGTGCGCGATTCAAAATGCCCACCGAGTATTCGGCTCCACTCCGCGGGCATGAGACGGATCCCGAGGACTACACCGTGCCGCGAGAGTTCGATTCCACTCTCCTGACTTCAAGCCGGCGCACGATCCACACGGAACTATCGAGGAGGCGGTTCTCCGAAACGAAACCAGGGGACACCGAGCCGGTCAGCCGATTCCACAAGCTAGACCCAAATGGGGTCTGCAACACGATTCGGGCGGGAACCGCGAGCGACAGGGGCGCCTTTACGTCGCCGCGCCCGATCCACCCTTACTCGCCGCGATGCATTACCGTGCGCGAGGCTGCCCGGCTACACTCCTATCCCGACTGGTTCCGGCTGCACGTAACGAAGTGGCACGGATTTCGCCAGATAGGAAACTCGGTTCCCCCACTTCTTGCGCGCGCGGCGGCTTCGAAGGTCCGCGAAGCGCTCGATATCGCGCCGCGGAGGCCCGAGCGCTCAATCGAACTCGGCGACGAGCGCCTGCTCTCGTTCGACATGTCGGATGCCGCGGCCAGATATGGCGTGAAGGCCGACGTCGTACCCAAACGCAAGCGCATGCCGCCCGAGGCCGGCGTACATGGCTGAGAAGAAACCCGCCGCCTCTCCCGGAAAAAAGCCGAACCGCTACTCCGCGATCGTCGGCACGATCTTCAAACGCCATTACAGGCGTGGAGAAACCCAATTCGATTTCTCTCGCGACGAGTTCGTTGGGGTCGCCAAATCGCTTGGGATTGCGTTGCCCAAGAACCTGGGCGATACGATCTATTCGTTCCGCTTTCGCACCGCCCTGCCGCCGGAGATCGTGGCCACGGCCCCAAAAGGCATGGAGTGGGGCATCGAGCTTGCGGGCAAGGGCTTGTATCGGTTTCGGCTCGGCACGCTAATCCGGATCGTGCCACGGCCGGATCTGATCGCCATCAAGATACCGGACGCTACGCCCGAGATCGTCGCGTCCTATGCTCTCAGCGACGAACAGGCACTGCTTGCTAAGGTGCGATACAACCGATTGATCGACATCTTCCTTGGCATAGCGGCGTACTCCCTCCAGAACCATCTGCGAACTACTGTCAGTGGTATCGGCCAAATCGAGGTGGACGAGATCTACGTGGGGGTCAATCGTAACGGGCAGCAGTTCGCGATCCCCGTCCAGGCGAAGGGTGGTACCGACCAGCTCGGCGTGACCCAGACTCGTCAGGATATAGCGTGTTGCGTCCAGAAGTTCGCGCGGCTCACGTGCCGGCCCGTTTCCGCGCAGTTCACGGCGGACGATACGATCGCCCTTTTCGAGTCGACGCTCGACGGCGAAGACGTCAAGGTCGTCGAGGAGAAGCACTACCGCCTCGTGCCGTCGGACGAAATCGGCGATCAAGACCTCATCACGTACTCCAAACGTGGGCGCTGAGAATCCGTATGGACCACGTCTCCAAAGAGGTCCGATCTAAGATCATGGCCACGGTGCGGTCGACGGGAGGCCGCACCACCGAACTGGCCCTCGGCCGGTTATTGTGGGCGGCCGGGCTGCGGGGATATCGCAAGCAATGGCCGGTCGCCGGAAAGCCGGACTTTGCGTGGCCGGCATTAAAGATCGCCGTGTTCGTCGACGGCTGTTTCTGGCACGGGTGTACGCGATGCAAGTACTTGCCGCGAACGCACACCAAGTTCTGGCGCGACAAGATCGAAACGAACCAGCGTCGCGACCGCCGCGTGTCGCAGCGGCTTCGGCGGGCGGGATGGACGGTTATCCGGGTGAGGGAGTGCGCCGTGTTCCGCGCCGGCACTCTTCGCCGGATCTCACGGGCGCTCGACTCGCGCCGGGCTGCATCGAGCTGGCAGCCTCGAAGCAAGAGTCAAGCAATGACTTCCGCCGCTACGGCCCGATAAGGGGTGGGGCCGCCAATCTACCGGCCAGGAAAGCTTGAGAACTTATGGATCGTCAGCCCGCTCAACAGCTTCGGGTAGAAATCGGTGGACTTCTGGGGCATGACGCCGCCGCCGAAAGAGGTGTCGGCGACCTGCCGGATCGAAGTGGGTTTCAGCAGAAAAGCGACTTGCGCCGTGCCTTCGCGTGCGGCGGCGATGGCGGCATCGAGGCCGCGAATGTACCGCAGGTATTTCTCGTCGCGAACCGCGGCCGGGTCGATGCCGAGGTTTTCTTCAAGCAGTTGGCGATGCAACACGCGGACGTCCAGGTCGCCGGAAGCAGCCAGTTCTTCGAGCAGGTACAAGCGATTGCCGATGGCCGCGCCGATCGCGACCTTGCCGTTGTCAATCGCCCAGGCAGCGCGGAGAACCGCCGGATTGCCGATTTCTTCGACCCGGAACTCTGTGGCGGCTTTGGCCAGAAAGTGGCCGGTATCGACGCCGTTCACCAGCCGGTGGGTAGCCAGAATGCGCAATCCGGGCGAGTGCATGTTGACGAACGTCATGGGCACCCGATCGGCACCGGCAAGTGTGGGGTTTTCGTTCCGGAACGCCAGCGCGGTTTCGTAGCGATGATGGCCATCGGCGATAATGAGTTTCTTGTCGGCCATCGACTGCTGGATAGGGCTGGCGGAAGAGATTCGCCAGAGCCGGTGAATGGCGCCGTATTCGTCCGCGACCTCGCCCAGCGGGGCCGATTGCGCGGCTTCGTCCAGCAGACGATCGATCGCCCCCTCCGGGTCGGGATAGAGCAGGAAAAGCTGCTCGGCCTGAGCGTGGGTGTGCCGCAGCAACTCCAGACGGTCCTTTTTGGGACCGGCCAGAGTTTGCTCGTGCCGGTGAACCACGCCCGCCGAATAATCCTCCACCGCGCCCAGGGCGATAAAGCCCTTGCGGGTGAGGCGTTCGCCCGTATCGGGTTCGGTGAACTCCTGAAAATAGGCGAAGACCGAGGGTTCCGGGTCGGCCGCCAGAATGCCGGATCGGATCCAGCTTTCCAGGTGCCCGGCCGCGCGCGTATACACATTGCCGGTGTCGGTGTCGCCGGGCCGGCGCTCGCCAAGAATGATGCGCACCAGGTTATACGGGCTCAGCGCCAGGTACCGCGCCTGCATGGCCGGGGAAATCTTGTCGTATGGCTGAGTGACCAGATCGCCCAACGGGCCGGCTTTTGGGCTGTAACGAAAGGGTTGAAAAGGAAAGATGCGTGCCAAGTTCCAGAATAGCAGGCGCGACAACTCACCCGGCCTTCCGCAACTCCTCCCGGATAACCCGGCGCAGTGTACGTTCCAGCGGCTCCTTTCCCGCCGCTACGTAGGTGCGGAGCGCTTCGTTGAGCAGGTTCTGATAACTCGCTCCTCCCGCCTCATGCGCTCTTTGGCGAAACCAGTCCAGCACCGAGTTGTCCAAACGAATCATAATCCGGGTCTTTCCGGGTCCGGCCTTCACCACCGGCCCCCGTGTCGCTTTGGAGAAATCGTATTCCTTCTTCACTGCTTTCCCTCGTATTGGCGGCGCTCCCGTGGCGTTGCCTCGCGAGCCGAGACCCTCGCTCCTATTTCTGCTGCGGCTGCAGCGGCGCCACCGGGAGATCCGGCTCGCGGCCGACCTGGCCGGTCTTGGCCTCGTCGAGACTCACGTCGTAGGCCTCCAGGATAGTGCCCATCATCTGTCTGAGATTGGTGTTGGCGTCCTGGTATTGGCGCAGGTTCTCGATTTCGGTAAGCTGGCGCGCGGTGTCGTCGCGCTGGGCCACCACCACGTCGAGAATCGTGGCCGTTCCCAGATCGTATTTGCGCCGGGTGCCGGCCAGGGTTTCGTCTTGTAGCTTGCGGGCCACCACGCTGGTTTCGTAGGCGGCACGGGCGTTGCGCCGGTCCGTGATGGCGTTAATGACGTTCAGCTTGATGTTGTTGAGGAGCTGGTGCCGCTGAATTTCCGACTGCCGGTACTGCAGCTCGTTGGTCACCATGTCGGCTTGCGCCGAGCGGTTGCGCAAGGGGATGGTGAGCGACACTCCCACCGTGTAGTTCGGATAATTGCGATTGAACACCTGGCCGAGCGCGGTGCCATAGCCGCCCAAAAGGAAGTTGCTGACAGGGCCGTAAGAGGCAGGGTTGGGATTCAACGCATTGATCTGGCCGGCCTGGCCGTTATTCTGCAGTGTGAGCTGCGCCTGCAAGGTGGGCAGCAGGTTATTCTTGGTGCCCAGCAGGTCGAGGCGCGCATTCTCCAGGGTAATGCTGTTTTGCTCCACTTCCACGCGCTTGTGAAGCGCTTCGGCGACCTCGTCCTGGAGCGGAATCACCGGATCCTGCGCCGGCACATCGATGTGATCGGTGGGCACGATGCGTGCGGCGACGATGGCCGGACTGTCCAGGCCGCTGCGCGTGAGCACGCTCTTCAGGATCATTTCCTGCTTCAGCACCTGGGCCTCCTGCGCGATCTCGGCCTGCTGCGCGTTCTTCAGGTCGGCCTCGGACTGAATCACGTCGATGGGGGCGATGGCGCCCAGTTCGGCGCGGCGCCTGGTGTCCTCGTAAAGGCGGTTGTCCAACTCCACGGTTTGCTTTTGCACCTTGAGGGAATCGTCGTACGAAACCAGGTCCCAATACAGGTTGACCACGCTGGCCACGGTGGCGATCGCCTGCGCCTGGAACGAGAGATCGTTGGCGCGGAGATTGTTCTTGGCCTTATGGTATGCCCGTTTGTTCACCGCCAGGCCGAAGCCGTTCAGCAGGTTTTGGGTAATCACGATCTGGCCATAGGCATAATCCACCGGGTTGAAGATCGCGGTGGGTGCGTTCTGGTTGTAGCCCAGCAGGCTTTGCAGCCCGACCGAAACCGTGGTCCCCGTCCAGTAGCTTTCCTGGATGCCGTAAATCATGCTCTTGTATTGGGTCACCAGGGCGGTGGTGCCGGTGAGGATGGTGGTGGTTTCGATGTTGGTGGTGTGCGCGAACGAACCGGACGCGTACAGCGTGGGATCGAGATTGGGAATCGCCGACCCCGCCAGTTGCACGCTCAAGCCGCTCAGCACACCGCTATTGCTGCTGCTGGCGGAGGAGCTGCCGGAAGCGCCCACCTGGCTCTGCGACGCGGTGACGCCCAGCGACGCCGAAGACGGCCCGGAAGCGAGGCTGGTCGAGACGTTGCGGAGCAACTGCCCCGCCGAGGAGCGCTGCAAATCCGATAGTGCCAGCTTGGGATAATAGCGCGCCGATTCCAGATCGAGATTGTTTTCGAGAGCCAGCGCGATGGCATCGCGCAGGGACAGGTACAGTACGCCGGCGCGTATCAGTCTGTCGATGCGGTTCGAATCGCCGAAGCTGACCTTCGCCACCAGATGAGGACGGTACGGCGCGGTAAGCCCGTAGATCACGCCCGAGCCCGTATTTTGGGTGAAGCTCTGGTTCTGGGCGAACGCAGGCGCGGCGATGGCCGCGCTCACGACAACCGCTACAACGGATTGCAGACGAAACATAATGACGTTGAAAACCTCGAATCACCTATTATCGCTTGCGTCTCTCGGTTATACGAAGGCGCCCGCGCGCCGGTTCAAAATACTGCTGGGCACGGCTGGCCCAGGGCGAACTCACCCTTACGAAGGTGGACGGCGGGCAAAGGGATTTGTTAGCGGGGTACACTGATGGTTGAGGCAACATGTTTCGGCGCGTGGTGGTTCTGCTTTTGATGGCGGCCGCGGCGTTGTGGGCGGCCAATCTCAAGCTGTATTTGAAGGAAGGCGGCTTCCAACTGGTGCGCGAGTACCGGGTGGAGGGCGATCGGGTCCGCTATTACAGCGTCGAACGCAGCGATTGGGAAGAAATCCCGCTCGACATGGTCGATCTGAAACGCACCCAAAGCGAGGCGGCGGCGCGGCAACAGCAGATCGATCGCGACGTGAAGTCGATGGCGGAGGAACACGCCGAAACCCAGGCCATCCACGCCGAAGCCTCGAATATTCCGGTGGATCCCGGCGTGTACTGGCTGGAGGGCGACCGGGCCAAACCACTGGAGGCGGCCGAATCGACCGTGCATATGGACAAGGGCCGCCAACTGCTGCGGGTCTTTTCGCCAGTGCCCACCACTACCGGAAGGGGGCAGCTCGAAATCCCCGGCGCCCATTCCAAGCTGGTCTTCCATCAGCCGGAACAGGAGTTTTACATTCAGCTTTCCGATACCGAGCGCTTCGGAATCCTGAAATTGACCCCCAAAGGCAACGTGCGGGTGGTGGAGGAGTTGCTTTGGGACTCGGCCGCCAGGGAAATGACCGAAACTCCCACCGAGATCGAAATCCTACGCCAGCAGCTCGCCTCCGACGAGTTGTACAAAATCTGGCCCAAGCAGCCGCTGGCGCCCGGTGAATATGCGGTAGTCGAGTTCACTTCCGGGAAGATGAACATGCAGATCTGGGATTTCGCGATCGCGGCGCCCCATCCTTGAAATCCCGCGGGAGGTCGGGAAGTCCGAGGAAGCCGGAAGCTGAGGAAGGTGGAAGAACGCAACGCGGGGCCCATTCTGACTTCTGTCTTCCTCGACTTCCTTGACTTCTGACTTCGCTCCTAATTCAGGAAGTAGGTCCGGTACAGCGTGTCCCGCTGCTTGGGGACGAAACCGGCATCGCGGATCAGGCGCCGCAGTTCTTCCTCGCTGGCGCGGTGATGCGCCCCGGCGGCGGAAACCACGTTCTCTTCGATCATGATGCTGCCCACGTCGTTGCCGCCGAAACGCAGCCCGAGCTGGCAGGTTTTGAGGCCCTGCGTCACCCAGGAGGCCTGCACGTTCTCGATGTTGTCCAGGTAGATGCGCGAGATCGCCAGCGTCTGCAAGTATTCCACGGCGGTCGCTTCTTCTTTCACGAAGCGGCCGAGCGAGGTGTTCTCGCGCTGGAAGGTCCAGGGGATGAAGGCCGTGAATCCCCCCGTTTCCTCCTGCAGATTGCGCACCAGTTCCAGGTGGTTCATGCGCTGTTCGAGGGTCTCGCCGCAGCCGAACATCATGGTCGCGGTGGTGCGCATGCCCAGTTGGTGGGCGGTGCGATGCACGTCGATCCACTCGTTGACCGAACACTTCAGACGGCTGATGCGGTGCCGCACGGCATCGTCCAGAACCTCGGCGCCGCCGCCGGGAATCGAATCCAAACCCGAATCCCGCAGCCGCCGGATGGTATCGTGCAGGCTCAAACCGCTAACCTCGGCGATGTTGGTCACTTCCGGAGCCGACAGGCAATGCAGGTGAATGCGAAAGCGCTGCTTGATGCCGCGGAACAGATCCTCGTACCACTCGATTTTCAAATCGGGGTGCAAACCGCCCTGCATGAGGACACCGGTGCCGCCCAGGTCGATGGTCTCCTGAATCTTCTGGTAGATCGTCTCCTTTGGCAGCACGTAGCCTTCGGCGTGCCCCATGGGCCGGTAAAAGGCGCAGAAGGAACAGTACTCGGTACAGAAATTGGTGTAGTTGATATTGCGGTCGATAATGTACGAAACCACGCCTTCCGGGTGCCAGCGGCGGCGGAGGGCGTCGGCTTCCATCCCGATTCCAATCAGGTCGCCGGAGCGAAACAGGTCGAGGGCTTCTTCACGCGTGATCATGGCGGGGCTCAAGCGGACAACTCAAGAATACCAGACCGGCGGGCGGCTCACGAACCCTCGGGAGCCAAAGCGCGCCCCCCCCCCCGAGAGCTGGTGCGGCCAGCATTTACGCTTCGCCTTGTGAGAACAGACCGCTCCGGGCGCGGCCCGGCTGTTATACGGGTGCGCCGACCGGTTGCGCGACGGCTTGCGACACGAACAAATACAGCGTAAACAGAGGTTTCGAATCGCCCTTTCCCCAGCGGTTCAACTGCCACTTGGCGCGCAGGTAGCGCACCTCGGGGAATTGAGATAAGTCGAGCTCAATCTGGTAGTTGCCGCAATAAAACTTTTGCGGGAAGGAAATCAAAGGCCTGGACGACCAGACGGCGCCATCGCTCGATCCCCAGATGGAGATGTCAACGCTCTCCTGTTCAACGATGCGGGTAATGCCAAGGTTGAGATCCAAAGTCTCACCCTGATGGCTCCCGATAAAAATTTCAGGCCCCGTGCCTGCCTCGCGCACGGTTGCCTCGGGTATTAAGAATTCGGGAAGCATGGGCCTCCTTGGACAGCAATTAAAGCTGTGAGGAAATATTCATCAACTGCTGACCGGCTAAGTCCAGAGTCTCATGTTTTTTGCAAAAACAAAAGCGAATTTGTTGCCTACCACCTTCCGGTGTGGCGTAGAAACTCGAACCGGGCACCGCAGCAACTCCGATCTTTTCAATTAGAAATCGGGCAAACGAAATATCGTCGTCAAACCCGAAACCGGAAATGTCCGTCATCACATAATAGGCGCCCCGCGGATGGAACGAGCGGAATCCGGCCTTGGCTAACGCGGTGAGGATCGCGGCGCGGCGCCCGCTATAATCCGCCGCCAGCCCTTCATAATAGGAATCGGGCAACGAAAGAGCCAGAGCGCCGGCCTGCTGAAGTGGGGCGGCGGCGCCCACGGTAAGAAAATCGTGGACTTTTCGGATCGATTCGGTTAACTCCGGCCCGGCCAGCACCCACCCCACCCGCCAGCCGGTGACCGCATAAGTCTTGCTCATACTATTGACCAGAATCGTGCGTTCCCGCATACCGTCGATGGTAATCATCGGGCAGTGAGCCGCTCCATCGTACAGAATATGCTCGTAGATCTCGTCGGTAATGGCGAGCGCATCGAATTCCTGGCATAGGCCGGCAATGAACTCCAGTTCCGCCCGGCTGAACACTTTTCCGGTGGGATTATTGGGCGAATTCAGAATGATCGCCTTGGTGCGGGGCGAGAACGCACGGCGCAACTGGTCCGGATCGAAACTCCAGTCAGGCTGCCGCAGGGTGACGTAACGCGGGATGGCGCCGCAGAGTTGGGCGTCGGGGCCGTAGTTTTCGTAAAACGGCTCGAACAGCACGATTTCGTCCCCCGGATCGACCACCGCCAGCATGGACGCGATCATGCCTTCGGTAGCGCCGCAACAAACCGTGATTTCGCCCTCGGGATCTAACTCTAACCCATAGTGCCGTTGATACTTAGCGGCAATGGCGCAACGAAGCGCCTGGCTGCCCCAGGTGATCGCATATTGATTGATATCGGCCCGGATCGCCTCCACCGCGGCCTGCTTCACCGCGTCCGGGGCGGCGAAGTCCGGAAAGCCCTGGGCCAGATTGGTCGCCCCGTGCCGGAGCGCCTGGCGGGTCATTTCCCGGATGACCGATTCGGTGAAATTGGCCGTTCGGCGGCTGTGAAAACGGGTATTTCTGGCGGACAAAATTGATCCCATTCCTAAGAGCTTAAGGCACTACCAAGCGAAGTTCAAAGATAGGGATTGGGGGGATTCCGGGAGGGCCAACCGGTAAGTCGCCGACCGATTGGCCCGATATCAGTTAAGAAAGGAACGTTATGGGACAGCTTATCAGTACGTTCTGAATCGTACAATCCTGTCGATAGTTAGCACGTAGCCACTATAGGGTCACCAGATCGAGTGCAACCGCCAGGCTTCGATCCTCAGGCGGCCGATTGTGCCGCTGTTGCCGTACACTTCGACCGACGTTGCGTTGGGGAGGGGATAAACAAGATCGGTAAGCGTAACTTCGCCATCTCCGGCGAAAACTTCTACCGAGGATTTATCCACAAACACGTGAAGCGGCAAGCTGCCGGACCGAAGCGCCAGCGGCGCGGCGCTGCGGGACGGGAACGCCGGACTGAAGCCGACCTCACCCGAGCGCGTTCGGTCCAGAAAGAGCGTCGACGTGGCTCGATCATAGCCGATCACGGTGGCCGCGCCATCCCCTTTCAGCACCCGAAGTCCGAATTCCCGAGCGCTGCCAGGTTCGAGGGTCGCCGTCAACTCCAGCGAATCCCCGAACGGGCGAACCCGGTCGAGGAATCGATTGGCGCCCTCCACGCTGGTGCCGGAGTAGGACATGTGCTCGCCCCGAAGCCGCTCCAGCGCCGGCGCCGGTTTCTGCAGCAGGTCGATTCCCTGCGCCGTTCGCCGCAGCGACACCGCGCGCGGGAGGGTCATCTGGCCTCGCCACGGCGAGGTCGGCGTCTTGTCCGCATATTGCCAGTTGTCCATCCAGCCGAGCATGAGCGGCCCAGTGCCGGCGGGCAAACCGTTCCAGGTAAGGGCGCAGTAGCAATCGCGCCCGTAGTCGGTCCAACGCGGACCGGGGGCGCCCTCCGGCTCCGGCGTGAACCGGGCTCCATCGAAGCTCCCCACGAAGTACTGCTCGCCGGAACCGCCGGAGATGTGGCCGGGATTCAATCCGACCTTCAAAACCCACTTGCGTTCGCCCGTACCCTCCATGGGCGCTTCAAACAGGTCGGGACACTCCCACACGCCGCCGGTGGCGCCGGCCGGCCCGAACCCGCCAGCCTCCTTCCAATGCTTCAGGTCGGGCGACTGGTAGAACAGGACCCGGTGCTGCGGCGGCAGCGCGACCACCATGATCCACGCCCCGGCGGAGTCCAGCCAAAAAACGTTGGGATCGCGGAAATCCGCCCGGTGCAGATTCAGCACCGGGTTGGCGGAATACTTGGTCCAGGTGCGGCCGTCGTCGTTGCTGTAGGCGAGGTTCTGGGTTTGCAGCTTTTCCGAGTGCCCCGTATAGACGGCCACCAGGCATGGCCGGCCGGCGAGGCAGAAGCCGCTGGTATTGCGGCGGTCGACAACGGCGCTGCCGGTGAAGATCATGATGCCGCCGGCTTCGGGTATCGCCACCGGCAACTCACGCCAATGCACGGCATCGCCAGAGACCGCGTGGCCCCAGCTCATATGCCCCCATTCGTCGCCGAACGGGTTGAACTGAAAAAATAAGTGGAACCGGCCGCCATCGTAGACCAGCCCGTTCGGATCGTTGGTCCAGTTCCGCCGCGGAGAGAAATGGAACTGGGGGCGATAAGGCTCGCGATAGTCCAGGCCCGCGCACAGGGCGACGCCCGCCAGGGCCGCGATCGTGAAATGAACTCGCTTCAAAGCTCCGAGTGTAGCGCAGCGGCGGGCGCGTGGGGACCGGACTGTCGAAGGGCGCTTAACCGAGCTGGGGAGAGCCGTTCCCGGCAACCGCTCCCTTACGGTCGCGGCTCGGTAAGCGACTGAAAACGCGCGCCAACCGTAACCGAGCCGCGACCGTAAGGGAGCGGTTGCCGCGCCTAAACCGCGAAATCCCCAGATCGGCTAAGCTCCCGGGCTTGCGCTTGGGGTTGGGCCAGTTCCCCAATTCACCGGTGCAATCGTGCTATGAATGGATTTTCAGATCCGAATTCCAGGAAATCGACCCCTGTCAGGACGGTTATGAGCATACGTCTATCTAACGGAACCGAAATCCCCATCGAAATGCACAAAGTGCGCATTGTGCAGAAAGTCCGCCTGGCGCCTGCCCGCGAACGGTTGAAAGCGATTGAGGAGGCGGGGTACAACACGTTCCTGCTCCGGTCGCGCGACTTGTTTCTCGACATGCTGACCGATAGCGGCACCAATGCCATGAGCGACAATCAGTTAGCCGCCATGATGCAGTCCGACGACGCCTACGCGGGTTCGGAGAGCTTTTACCGGCTGCTCGACGCAGTGGGTGAGATCTTCGGTTACCAGTATCTGCTGCCCGCCCACCAGGGCCGCGCCGCCGAGCACCTGCTGGCCAAGGCGTTCGTCAAGCCAGGCCAGGTGGTGCCCATGAATTATCACTTCACCACCACCAAGGCGCATTTCGACCTGGCCGGCGGCAAGGTGCTGGAGCTTTATGGGCCGGAGGCGCTGAACACGGAAAGCACCTGCCCGTTCAAAGGAAACATGGACCTCGGCCGGCTGCGCGACGCCATCGCCAAAGCCGGGCCCGCCAATGTCTCGTTCGTGCGCATGGAGGCCACCACCAATCTCATCGGCGGCCAACCGTTCTCGCTCGAGAACCTGCGCCAGGTGAAGGCGTTGATCGAGCCCCTGGGCATTTTCCTGGTGGTCGATGCCAGCCTGATTTCCGAAAACGCCTACTTCATTCGCCAGCGCGAGCCCGGGTACGAAAACACGTCCATCCGCGATATCATCCGGGAAATCATGAGCGTCGCCGACCTCTGCTACCTTTCCGGACGCAAGAGTTGCGCCGTTCGCGGCGGCATGATCGCCACCAACCGCAAGGATCTCTATGAAGCCATCCGGCCCTGGCTGCCGGTGTACGAGGGCTTCTTCACCTACGGCGGCATGTCGTCGAAAGAGATCGAGGCGATGGCGGTCGGCATGCGGGAAATGACCGAGCTCGAAGTCGCCGGCTCCTCGGCGGACGCCATCAAATATTTCCTCAGTTTGCTGCAGGAGAAGGGTATCCCCGTGGTTACGCCCGCCGGAGGGCTGGCATGCCACATCGACGCCATGCGATTTATCGACCACGTGCCGCAGTCCGAATATCCCGCCGGCGCCCTGGCGGCCGCGGTCTATATCGCCTCCGGCATCCGCGGCATGGAGCGAGGCTCGGTATCGATGGATCGCGACGCGGAAGGGAACGACGTTCCCTCGGACCTGGAACTGGTTCGGCTCGCCGTGCCCCGGCGGGTCTTCACCATGTCTCACTACCAATACGCCGCCGACCGTCTCGAGTGGCTCTACGCCCACCGCCGCCTGATCGGTGGCCTGGAGTTCCGCGAAGAGCCGCCGGTGCTCCGCTTCTTCGCCGGCCTGCTGAAGCCCAAAGGCGATTGGGGCGCCGCCCTAGCCCAGGCGTTCGAGGACGACTTCGGCCCGAGCTGCTGAACAGGCTCGTTTCTCGTCCCACAAGTTCGGCGGGGAACGCGCGCGGTTGTTCTGTAATAGCTGTGCCAACCGCTCCCTTACGGTCGCGGCTCGGTTACGGGCGCCGCGAGTTTACGGTGACTTACCGAGCCGCGACCGTGAGGGAGTCGGTTGGCGGTGACTGGAATACTTATTCCCTTACCGCCAACCGCACACAATGGTATTAGCGCGCTGGGCGCGGGTGGGGCTTGGTGCTGCCCTCCGTCATGCCCAGCACCCAGCGGATGGCCTCGAAATACATCTTCGAGATATCGGGGTCGTCCCACGCTTCGTTGGTGTGGCCCAGAGTGGAATAAAATACCCGCCCGTTGCCGTACGTCTTGGCGTAGGCTACGACAAAATCGCGGTCGGCGCGGTGGATGCGAGGGTTGTTGTCGTAGTTCAGCTTGGTCTCGTCCAACCGCAGCAGCACGTTGACGTTATCGCGCGACCAGTTCTTGAGCTGGTAGATTTCGTCGCGCTTCAGGAAGGCTTTCGGGAAATGGCGCACGGCGGGAAAATCGGGGTCCTCCAGAATGATGGGCGCATCGAAGGTCATCCAGGGGTGCTGGTCGAACCAGCCGCCGCTCAGCACGCCGTACTCCGGCCACTTGTAGTTGGAGTCGTTCGAAGCGTGAACGCCCACGAAGCCGCGTCCGTCCTCGTGGACGAAGCTGAGCAGGTCGGCTTTCTGCTGGTCGTCGAGGTCCATCTCGCCGGTGGTGCTGGCGAAGACCACGGCGTCGAAATCGGGTAGCGTTTTGGCGTTGGCTTCCAATTTCTTCTTCGTGAGCAGTTCGGTGTCGGTGCGCAGGTAGGCGTCCCACAGGCCCGTGTCATGGCCCCATTTCCAGATGCTCGCCATGGCGACGGGCACCGAATCGTGCTGGTATCCGTGGGTTTGGCCGATCACCAGGATGCGTTTTTTCACCCGTGCGGCGGGCGCTGCCGGGCGGGGTGCGGCCGCGGGTGGGGTTTGGGCGAATCCGACAGCCAGCAGGCTGGCGGCAAAGGCGCCGAGCAGGGCTGGACGAATGACGTACTTCATAGCGCTAAGATAGCTCCTCCGGCCCGATTCTACCGCCATGACGGGTCGTCCGGGACAGGCGGATCGGCGGCGCATAGACGCTAACTTAGCCCCAACGTGGCGCACGCACTTCTGCGTGCCGCGTCGAGACTCGTCTCGACGCGCTTTGGTTCGATTGGAAGACTCCCCTTCGTGGCGCGATTCCGAGCCCTCAGACACACGTCTCCGTCGAAAGGTACAAGCGCGCCGCTGTTTCTCGCCCACGCAGCGCGACAGCCCCGGTCCGAGCGCAGGCGTCGAGAAAAGTCTCGACGCGGCACGCAGGAGTGCGTGCGCCACGTTAAGTTGGCGCCTATGGGCCGGCCGGCCGGCGATCAGGAGTTGGAGCTGCCGATTCCCGCGCTCTCGAGCGTACTGTTGATGATCGACAGAGGGTTCAACGTCTGGTCCTGTCCCCCATTGGCCTGGTAGGCAGACAGGATCTGGGTTAGCGTCTGGGTCGCGCTGCTCGTGCTCGACGCGCTGCCGGAGCTGCTGCCGGTGACGGCTTGAGCCAAGTCCTGGATATTGGGCAATTGGCCGGTCTGGGAGGCAGTGGTGAAGTCGTTCGCCAGGGTGTTGAGTTGGTTTGCCGCGGCGGTATTGCCGTCCGACTGGGCGGTTTGAGCCGCATTTTGCAGGTTCGTGGAGATTTGCTTGGTAACCTGCTGGTACTCGGCCGGGTTCGATTGCTGCAACTGCTGCAGGCTGCTCATCAGTTGGGCTAATGGCGAAAGTTTGGTGCTGTCGGAAGCGGACGCGGTGCCGGTGGTGCTTGTGGCGGCCGTGCTGGTTTTCGAGCCGGCGCTTTGCAGCGAGCTGGTGAGAATCGACTGCAGGAAACCGGAAAGGCTGTTTATGGAGCTGCTCATGTCCGTCTTATCGGCCATTGCGCTCCGCTTTTGAGCCGGCCCAAGCAAGCTACGCCGGGGGCTCCCAGAGTTCGATCTTGTTGCCGTCGGGGTCGAAGATCCAGGCGAAGCGGCCGTAGGCGTGCGACTCGCGTTTAGGGTCGATCTGGACGCCCCGCGCCTTCATCTTGTTCAGGAACGCGTCCAGGTCGTCGACCATGTAATTGATCATGAACGGCGCCTTGCTGGGGTCGAAGTAGCTGCTCGATTGGCTGAAGACGCTCCACACGGTGCGCCGCTCCACCTCAGCCCGGGCGTGGTCCCGCCAAAGGAATCCAAATCCGTGAGGGCTGGAGTCGAAGCCCAGTTGGGCGTGGTACCAGTCGCGCAGTTGTTGGGCCTCGGGCGATTTGAAGAAGATGCCCCCGATGCCGATGATCCGTCCTCTTTCCCATTGGTTTTCGCTCATGCTGTCCATTGTACGGCACGGGCATTGTTCGAGTTGCCGAGTGGGACAGGCCTCCTGGCCTGTCGCTGGCTGGAAGAGTCGCTTCGCGGCTACGACAGGCCGGGAGGCCTGTCCCACCAAGGCGGAACCGCCTGCCCTACCTAGCCTGGGTGAGCGGTATGATCGCCGGCTCTACGAGAGGTTACTTGCCGAGCACGCGCAATGCGGCGGCGACGACCGTCTCGGGCACGAAGCCGAAGTGGGCCATGACGTCGGGGCCGGGCGCGGAGGCGCCGAAGCGGTCGATGCCGATGCATTCGCCGCCGCTGCCGGCCCATCTCTGCCAGCCAAAGGTGGCGCCGGCTTCCACGGTTACGCGGGCGGTAATGGCTTTGGGCAAGACGCTTTCCCGGTAGGCGGCGTCCTGCAGGGAGAACAGCTCCCAGCTTGGCAGGCTGACCACGCGCGCCTTGACGCCTTGAGCCGCCAGCGCGGCCTGAGCCTTCACGCACAGCGACACCTCCGAACCGGTGCCGATCAGAATGACTTCGGGTGCGCCGCCTTCGGCTTCGGAGAGAATATAGCCGCCCTTGGCGACATCCGGACCGACGGCGCGGCCGCGGTCGAGATGAGGTACGTTTTGGCGCGTAAGGGCCAGGAGGGTGGGGCCGGGATGCTGCACGGCGAAGGCCCAAGCTTCGGCTGTTTCGGTGGGGTCGGCGGGGCGCAGCACCACCAGGCCTGGAATCGAGCGCAGGCCGGCCAGTTGCTCGACAGGCTCGTGGGTGGGCCCGTCTTCGCCAACACCGATGCTGTCATGGGTGAAGACGTAAATGGCCCGCAACTGGCTGAGCGCTCCCAGGCGGATGGAAGGCTTCATGTAATCGCTGAAGACCAAAAAGGTGGCCGAGAACGGCAGCACGCCGCCATGCGCCGCCATGCCGTTCACCGCCGCGCCCATGGCATGTTCGCGCACGCCGAAGGCGACGTTTCGTCCGCTGCGGCCCCAACCGCCGCCGACCGCGCCCATGGCAATCGGCGTGTCGCTCGGAGGTTGAAAATCGCCTTGACCCTTCAGCGCGGTTTCGGTGGAAGGATTCAGGTCGGCCGATCCGCCCATCAGTTCGGGGATGCGCTTGGCCAGCGCATTCATGGCCAGGCCGCCGGCCACTCGGGTGGCAATGGCTTTATCGCCGGGCTTCCACTGGGGCAGATCCGCGGCCCAATCGGCGGGCAGTTTGCCGGCCACCATGCGCTCGAATTCCGCCGCCTCGGCCGGAAATGCGCTCTGGTAGGCCGCGAAGCGCTTCTGCCAATCGGACTGGGCGGCCGCGCCCCGGTCGATCGCTTTGCGGAAATGCGCCACGGCGTCATCGGGCAGATAGAACTTCTCGGTGGTCGGCCAGCCCAAGGCCTTCTTGGTGGCCGCCAGCTCCTCCTCGCCCAGCGGGCTGCCGTGGGAGGAGAAATTGTCGTGCTTGTTAGGACTGCCGAAGCCGATATGCGTCCGCACCAGGATCAGCGACGGCGCCAAGGTTTCGGCCTGCGCCTGGCGGATGGCCGCGGCGACTTCTTCGGTGTTATTGCCGTCGGCGACCTGCACGGTGTGCCAGCCATAAGCGTCGAAGCGCTTGCGCACGTCTTCAGTGAAGATCAGGCTGGCGGCGCCGCCCAGCGAAATGCCGTTCTGGTCGTACAGGTAGATCAATTTGCCGAGCTTCAGGTGGCCGGCCAGGGAGGCAGCCTCCTGGGTGATGCCTTCCATCAGGTCGCCATCGCCGCAAACGGCATAGGTATGGTGGTCGACGAGAGTGTGTCCGGGGCGGTTGAAGCGCGCCGCCAGCCAGTCTTCGGCGATGGCCATGCCCACGCCGTTGGAGAAACCTTGCCCCAGCGGGCCGGTGGCCACTTCCACGCCGGGCGTATGGCCGCGCTCGGGATGGCCCGGCGTCTTGCTGCCCAGCCGGCGGAAGCGCTTCAGCTCGTCCAGCGGCAGATCGTAGCCGGTCAGGTGCAGCAGGCTGTAGAGCAGCATGGAGCCGTGGCCGGCGGAGAGAATGAAGCGATCGCGGTCGAACCACGACGGGTCCTTGGGATTGTGCTTCAGAAACTCATCCCAGAGAGTAAAAGCCGCGGCGGCAAAGCCCATCGGCATGCCCGGATGCCCGGAGTTGGCGTTCTGCACGGCGTCGGCCGAAAGAATGCGAATGGTGTTAATGCACAGCTCTTCGATGGAAACCGTAGTTGGCACGTAATTCCTTTCCAAAAAACCGGTGAAATACCATGATGCCTGAAAAGGGGCGCCCCGTGCTGGGGGTGGGACCGATGGGACCGATCCGAGAATTTCGCGGCCCTGCGCGGCAACCGCTCCCTGACGGTCGCGGCTCGGGTTACGGGCGCCGCGTGTTCGCGGTCACTTGCCCATTCAGGGCCGATGCACGATCGCGGCGACGCCGCGCTTTGCGAGTTCCGCTTCGATGCCGCCTGCCAGCAAGCGCCGCGCTTCTTCCCGTTGTCCCAAAACCGCGTCCAGGTGGCAGAGAGCTAATCCACGCACAAATAAGTGCGCCTCCTCCCCGGAACAGAGCTCGGCAATGGGACGCATTTCTTTCGGAATCCAGGCTAGCTCCCCGCTGAACGGCATGGCTCGCACGGCCTCGTGCAGTCGCTCGACGCCGTCCATGAAGTGCAAGTGATCGGCCCGGCGCAGGATCGCCATGAGCCTGGTTGCCGGCGTCCTGTCGAACAGCTCGTACATGCCGGCTAATGGCAATGAAATATCGTTTTCCGCTACCAGATACAGGGTGGGAACGTCGGCGCCCCAGGCGAAGGTCAGCTTCACCGGAAGAATCCCCGGTTTCGGCTGGGAACTGCCGCCGGGCGCGAGCGCCACCACGGCCCGGATGCGCCCCTCCACCTCCGGCGCGGCCAGCGCGGTCCAGCCTCCGAAGCTGTGTCCCACGATTCCGATCCGCGCGCTGTCCACTTTCGCTTCCGAATCCCAGCCCGCGCCGCCCCGCAGGTGGTCGAGCAGAAACCGGATGTCGGGTACGCGGTTCCGAATCCAGCCCTCGATCCGCGCAGCCTTTCGCTCGGCGGTTTCGCCGTCTCGGCGAGCCAGCTCCGCGGCTACCACCTCGGAGTGATCGAGGGCCGCCACCACGTACCCATGGCTGCTCAAGTGGGTACAAAGGAACGTCGACTGCCGGCGCCTGCCGCCGCTGCTATGAGAGAAAACGACGAGCGGGTAAGTCCCCGGCTTGGCTGCCAGGTTGCGCACCGCCATCTGGCTCCGCGCCGCGACTCCCGGCGGATCCGTGAAAGAATCCTGGGTTGCCACCGCAAGATCCTGGCCCGCGTACCGCGCCGCCGCCGGATACCAGATCTCGCAAGGGAACACGCGATTGCGTGTCCTGTCCGGCGCTTCGATGGTGCGCACTCCGACCGGAAATCGGCCCCGCAGGAATGGATCGTAGCCGATCGTTGGTTCGGAATTCAGTTCGGCATGCTCGAGGCTCTCGCCCGTCATTGTAAATGCCCCTCCCCGGTGGTACTTCCATTTTCGCGCAAGACTGTGGCCAGGACGCTCCGTTTGGCCGTTTCGGCGGCCAGGATTGGCGGTGGGCCATTTGTGCGGGCGGTTTTGGGGTCGTGGTCTGAAAAAACAAACTTGCGACATGGGTAAACATCTTGGTTTCTGTCGGTTAAGAGTAGTTTTGGCCGATTGGTGGAGAGTGCGCTCTTGTGCAGTTTTGTGCACTTTACGGTGAAATCCGGCCTGTCGCGATCCGGCGCCACGTTGCAACCGCGCTCGACTCCCATCCGGTGCCGGCGTGGTGTCCCGGCTAATTCTTGACACCCTTCCAGAATCCGTGGGGCAGCCTATTCAGGCTGCGGACCCGCATTCTTGCGGGTCCAGCCGGCTGAAAGCCGGCTGCGGGCAAAATTGCCCGCTCCGCGGCATGGGCCACGAATTGCGGCGGCATCGATCAGACCATTCATGTCTGTCGATTCGGCCACAGTAGAGCGAACCCACCCCGATTTGGTTTGTGCGATTTTGTGCATTTTTGAGCCTTTTTCTGTTGGTAGCGCTACAAGGCTAGCGGAGCGCCCTCGAAACAGGTAGGCAGGTGGGCGAAGGGAAGAGCCGCCAGGAAAGGCGGCCGATTGGCTGCCCCACAAGCGCAGCGTAGCCGCAACCAAGAGCGCCCTGATGAGTCCCGGCGTGGCAGACCGAGGGTCCGCTCCACAAGATCAGCTCCCGCTACCACGATAGAACGGCGGGAAG
>Ga0182016_10000513_pt1 | contig 48291 bp, 38 predicted proteins | sample 712S2MmetaG_FD_120491 | JGI IMG/M metagenome (GOLD analysis project Ga0182016, IMG submission 120491) | Permafrost microbial communities from Stordalen Mire, Sweden - 712S2M metaG | ecosystem: Environmental > Terrestrial > Soil > Wetlands > Permafrost | place: Sweden: Stordalen | collected...
CACCAACATGGCCAACAGTCTGCCGATGGAGCTGGTCCAGCCTGGGACCGTCTACACGATGGGGACCATGCCGAACCTCTACGAGGCCATTGGATCGCTGGCAACATTGCCGCCCGCGGAATGGACCAATCTGCTGACTGGGCCGAATATCACCAGCCAGACTGGAATGTGGTATAACTGGGTTGCGCCGGCCAATGGCGTGGCCACCATCTACACGCTGGACAACGACACCGGCGCCACGAACGCCTTCCTTTTCGACTTTGGACCTGGAACAGCCCTCAATAACTTCACCTCAACCGCGCAGAACTATCAGCCAACCACCATGGCTGTCACAGCCGGTCAGACTTATCAGATTGGAGTTTATCCTTATGCCGACACATCGACCAACTTCCAACTGTACTTGAGTTTCATCCCCGAGCCCAGCAACGACAATTTCACCAATGCTTACGTTGTGCCCAATGGCGGCCAGCAGCCCGGCCAGCAGTATACGGGATACACCTACGCCGCCACGACTGAAAATGGAGAACCGGCGGGCAGCCATACGGTGTGGTTTAAGTACACGGCCTATCAGAAAGGGACGATTGCAGTTTACCCAACCAGCGGCCAAATTACATGTTGGCAAGGTCCCACGGTTGACAACCTGACCCAGATTCCGGCCGCTTACACTACCCCGTTGGATCCGCGCTGGATACAAACGTTCTACTACAGCATCTTTGGCGCCGGCGTCTACTCCTATCCCAACCCCTGGTACAACACCAACGGCATTGCGTTCCAGGTGCAGGCCGGAACGTATTACATCCGAATAAGCGGCCCCGCCACGAACTACTCCATCACGATTGAGTTCAACATCCCGCCGATCAACGACAACTTTGCCGCAGCCATGGCGTTTCCGCAAACAGCCAACGAAGTTTCCACGGGGGCACCAAGGTACTATTACCAGAACAACTACACGTCCGAGGGCGCCTCGCTGGAAGCAGGAGAACCGGCCAATCCGCTCGGTCCCGCGACCGTATGGTACTCCTTCCAGGCCCCGACCTATGGCAAGTTGAGCGTCGGCGCTGAACGGCCAAACGGCTACGAGTCTGAACTGGATGATATTTATCCCAACCAGATCGACATCTATCAAGGAACGAGCCTCGAGACATTGACCAATATTCCAAGCATTGTTCCGACGAACACCGAAGTCGTTAACACCACAGACAGCGCAACCAACACCAGCTTCGATTCATCCTGGCCATTGGCGGGCACCAGCGAGGTCATCACGATCCCAGCGACCAACGGCACCGCACCCTGGTCATTCGCCTGGACCAGCCCCATCAACGGCAAGGTCCTCACCGCCGGGGCGTCCGCCACCGTGTTCGTAGGCGCCACCGCGGATGAAGTGGAAAATGTGCCCCTTAATCCGCAGGGCGCTTTCGACGCGGTTCTGGGCGAAACGTATCACATCCAAGTGACTGCCCAAGCGGCTGCGACTTTCCAGATCTTGCTGATTCAGCCTTACACGATCACCGTCCAAGGCGGCCAGAACTATTTCATCCGCTTGAGCGGCGTTGGCTTCCAATATCAAATTGAAGGCACGTTTGCGGGCGAGCCTCCCAATGACAATCTGGCCAATGCCCAGTTGATCAGCATCCCAACCTACGCTTATGAAAACGGCCAGGAAGAGTTTACGACATGGGAAGGCAACCTGGCGGGCGCAGCGATTCAGACCAACGGCAACGCCGGCCAATACGGGGTCTGGTACGAGATACAGCCGCAATTCCAGGGGGAACTGCAGATCCTGTCCGACGATTCCGTTTATTCCCTTATCTATGCAGCCCCTAATCCAAACTATACTGCCGGCGGCAGCGGCGTTTTTCTGGGGGCCCCCGAGGCCATAAAGACTCCGCTCGACCAGAGCACCCCGGTCAGCACCTACACCAACGTAGTGCCATCGGGATTGACCTACATCCCAACGGTCACCTTCATGGCCTATCCGCAATCGAACTACTTCATCCAGGTTTCAGCGGCCAGCGAGATTCCATTCAACATCCAGGCCTGGCTGACGGAAGTGCCCGTCAACGACATGCTGAGCAACGCGCTGCCCTTGCAGTTGTCCGATTTCCAAGCCTACAACTATTACGCGACCACGGAACCCGGCGAAATTCTGCCGGCGGGAGCATTGGGAGGATCGGTTTGGTGGAGTTACGTTCCAAGCCGCGGCGGCACCTTAACCGTAAGCACGCTTCCGCCGCAAGGTGGGCCCGGAGGCGTTTACAACCCTCCAACACAATTGGCTACCCTTTACCGGGGAACCAACTGGCTGAACATGCAAATACTGCAGTCCGAGACATGGAGCAACAGCGTGTATGCTCCCATCACCTTTGGCTTGAACAGCAATGTTCAGTATTACGTGTCGGTGGACAACTTCGCCGGCCTCGGAGGCAGCAGCACTTTTGAGGTGCAGGCTCTTTATTATCCGCTGCCGGCCAACGACGACTTTGCTGAGGCTGCTCCCATTACCTCATGGGAAACGCACGCAACGGATAACGGATCATTCTATTATTTCAGCGTGAACGGCCAAAATTTTGGGGCCACCACCGAACCGGATGAGCCCGCCCAGGATACAAACTCGGTTTGGTACAGCTGGCTGGCGCCCACCCAGCTATTGGTTTACCCGCAGTGCAGTCTCCCGTTCTACATTTACACCGGGACTTCGCTGCAAAATCTGCAGCCTGTCAACAGCTCGTTCTTTGTGGCCCAGCCCGGGCAGATTTACTATATTGCGGTTTGCGGCAGGCCAGCCACGTTCACGCTCTCCCTTTACACAGCGCTCTTTCCGAGTGGCGACATGAAATCGGCCGCCCTCGCGATTTTACAAGGCTCCTCCAGGACTATTTATAATTACGGCGCCAGCCGGGAAAGTTTTGAGCAGTGCCAATACAGCAATTCTGTCTGGCTCGCCTACAACTCAGGCTCTTTGACCAATCTCAGCGGGACAGTGCAGGCCGTTGGATGGTATCCTCTCTGGTTCTCCAATAACGACGTTATCGAGCTAAGCATTTATGACAACAATCTAAACCTGTTGCTGGATAACACATACAACGCCGGGTACCTGCAAGACATTTACAACTCCGGCTACGCGAATTTCTCCACCTATCAGGATTATAACCTGGCAGTGAACACCAATTCGACCTACTACATCTCTTTCGAATCCTCCGATCCCGGCACCGTCACCATCACAGCCAATGGTCCTCCCGCGGCTGCCATAGTGCAAAAAACTATTACGGGGCTCGCCTGGCAGCAGCAGCCTAATGTGGCCAACGCCACCCTTTACACGGCAAACGCCAACGTCAACATAGCTCCCTGGTCCTATTACTTGAATGTTCCCGCGCCGGGAAATCTTGCCCTCAGCACCTATCTGGGCATCGCCTCTGTCCTGAGCGACGACACCTGCCTGGTCGTGCAGAGCGGCATCACCAACGAGGACACCATGCTGATGCCGGAAAACGGCAATTCCCAGGACATGATCACCTTTCCAAACACGGGGCTCTACATGGTAGTGGATGCCGAGCCGCCCGTTAACCAGACACGCGCCACGGCGCTGCCGCTCACCATGTCCATGTCCGGAACCACCTACACTGCTGAAGCCGATACTTGCAACTGGCTCGCCAACAGTGGAGACGACAACATCAACCACGGTGTCTGGTATTCCGTATACATACCAGTCGGCGGACTACTGCAAATCGCCAATAATCAATATCCTCACACGTCCGTGGCCAGCACGCTCCACTTCATCCAGACGGACGCAACCAACTCCGCTGCGATGGCGACAGCCAACCTGGTTGATGACCAGATGTGCCCGATTGCCAACAGTGTCACTTATTTCACGGTCACGCCAGGCTATTACTTCGTCGTTCAGTCCGACGGGCCCACGCTGGCCAACTTCGGCCTGACCTTGGCGCCGGTGCCGACGAACACCTACTTCACCAACGCAACATCCATCGCCTGGGGAAAAACCAATTATGTAAACGGAGCCATCTACGCGGCGCAGTATGTGATCAATTTGAACGGGGCGCTCACCCTGCCGGGCGAGCCGCCTGCAGCCGGGCGCGAGGTTTGGTTCCAAACCGTGGCTCCAGCCACCGGCCAAATGACGGCCAACACCAGCGACTCTATTTATACCGGAGACGGCACTCTTAGCGGTCTACAGATGCTCTACGGAGCCAACCAGGGGACCTGCGTCATCAATGTTACCGCCGGTGAAAACATCTGGATACAGTGTTCTGACAATTCGCCCGCCTTTGACAACCTTATGACGCACACGCTCCAGCTGATTGTGCCTCCTTATAACGACCCATTCGCCAATCCCATCGCCATCACAAACTTCGTGCCGGTGATCCCGACAAACTGGAACGGGCAACAAGTTTACGAGTACCAATTCCAAGCGCCGTCCGGATTCTGGACCCAAGTCAGCGACGGGCACTATATCCGCAACTGGTATCGGATCGAATCCACCACCAATTTGCTGAACGTCATCGTGTCGCAACCCGACAATGCCACAGGCGGGTACTATGATTTTGGCGCCGCACAAAAAACGGAGATGTACTACAATCAGGTCACCTTCGGCCAGGGCACGCACTTCTACTACCCGCAGGTTTGGGGAGCCACCCCGGATTCCATCAACGTCCCGCAGATCTGGGACTATTACGAGGAACAGTTGATCTACAACAACACGTCGGTTGACCCAACCTACCGCGGGCTGTTTGATTTGTCCGCCTTCCCGGTTGGGCCTGGTATTTCCTACCTCTATGCAGTTCCCAACAACATCCTCTTCCAGGGCGTGCAGTCGGTGCTGGTTCAGGGGGCGCCGCCCAGCACGGTCTCCACGCCGACACCATGCACGTACACGTTTATCATGGCTGAGCCTGATCCGGTTTGGATTATTCCAATCTTCCCGTGTGCGGCTGCCCAGCCGATCTTCCTCACGTCGCAAACCCAGTCGCAGCAGCAGGCAGGCTACGACTATTTGGCGACGATCGAGCCCAACGAAGTCGTTCAGCCCGGATCCAGCGGTTCCACCTGGTGGTCCATGACCATGCCCTTCGCCGGGTCCTTGACCGTGCAAGCCACGACGCTCCAACGAGCCGCCCCGCTGCTTTACCTCTGGAAAGGCACCACCATGAGCAATCTCCAGTTGATATCCAGCAACTACAACAACACAGGCGTGGTGGCGGGCCTGTTCAGCGGAGGGGACAACATCATGATCAGCGCGGATATTGGACCGGGAGGCCCGGGCATCTTCACCCTGACCACCACTGAAGGCCCGCCGGTGGCTAATGGCACTCCGGACACGGCTCAGTGGATCACCCCGCATTCCGGCGCCACCTTTGCCAACGGCCAAGTTTGGGTCTATACCCAGCCCTATAACATTCAGGTTGGCGCGACCAATCTTTGGTACCAGATGATCGCTCCTGGCAGCGGATGGCTGCAGCGGCTCGATACGGATCCCACCAAGGCCATCCTATATCAGCCCCTGCTCCAGGACATTCAGCTGATTCCGCCCAGCTGCGGCTTCTCCGGAACTTTAACCGTCAGCGTCAGCACCGAGAATGACATCTACGGCCCAAGCACCATCTACTACACAACCGATGGAACAACTCCGACCACCAACTCGGCGGTTTATTCCTCGCCCTTTGTGCTCACCAACACAACGACGATCAAGCTGCTTGGCACGAGGCCGGGGCGGACGCCGGAAACCTGCTCTGCTACATACACCTACCAAGGTTCGGTTTTCTGCAGCCTGGCTCAAAACGGCGTGTATTCCGCCCCGGTAACCTTCACGCTTGGCAGCGACAATCCTGGCGCCCAGCTTCTTTACAGTTTTAGCGCCGGCGGGCCGTGGACGACTTACACCCAGCCGGTGACATTGAACGGCATCGGCTCCGGCAGCGGTTACGTGTACTACACGGAAACCTTTAACGGCATCACCAACGACGCCCAATTTGATTCAGTCGAGTTCATTGCTCCGGTGCCGCAGATTGCGCCGCTCAATACCGTCTTCCAGGGCTCAAATATCGTGATCGCGTCCACCGGTGGAACCCCGGTTTTCTACACGGAAGTGACCATCAATCAGCTGGTGGCAGGAGGTTTCAATGCCAATCAGGCCAATCCAGCGAACTCGACGACCACCGGCACCTTCACCGGGACCATGACCCTGCAGCCCGGCAACTACATGATCGAATTTCAGGCACAGTTGCCAGGCTACGAGCTTAGCTCGCCGTTGATCGGCACCTATTTGCTGGCGCCTCAAACCCAATAAAACGAAGGCAAGAACACCCGGTGAGCCCTAAAATTATGGTTATGGAGAGAAAGATGCCCAGAGGGGCTGCCCTGTGGCTTGCCTTTGCTTTTTGCCAGGCGCTTTGCATTGCGGGGCAGGCCCAGACCGCGAATGACCCCAATGTGACGGTGTCCCCCAACGGAAGCAACAACATCGTCTATAACGCCATTACCGAGTCGATCTCCTTCCCCGCCGGCTATTCTCAAGTTCAATACAGCGTCAACGGCGGGGCTTGGACGCCGTATACTGAGCCGTTTGCCATCGACGGCAACGATCCAAGGTACCCTTTTACGCCGGGCGGCTCCGCGCACGGCGCCACCCTCCAGGTGAGTTTCAACGATGGATCCGTTTTCTGGACCAACACGTATACACCAGCCCTCTTTGAGGTCGCGCCTCTGGTGGGCAACCCGCCAATGAATCCGGCCATATCGGGTTCTGGAGGCGCAAATCTGTTTACCAACATTCAAGGGCCCTTATCGGTAACCATGAGCACGGCCACCGCGGGCGCGACGATCGTTTATGCTCAATCCCCTACCAACCAAGTTCCTTGGGACCCGAATCAGAACAACACCGTTCCCGGAATCACGAATGTTTACACGGGCCTCATTCAAATCACCGGAAACGCCGGGCTGTGCTTTGAAGCCTATAAAACCAACTACTTCCGTTTCGGCCAATACTGGATGTTCGCCTATACCTTTACCGTTACCAATGACCAGAGCCTGTCGGTTTCACCCAACAACGCCATTGTCAGCAACGCCATCACGGAGACCATCTCAGTCCCCGGCGGATACTCGTCCGTCCAATACAGCCTCAATGGGGGTAATTGGACCGACTATACTGGGCCATTTACAATCGACGGCAACAACCCAAATGTGCCCGTAAATGCAGGCTTCGGAGCCACGGGAGCCAACCTGGCGGTCAGGTTCTACGACGGGAGCATGTTCTGGACAAACTCATACATACCGGCCTATTTCATGATAGCGCCATTGGTCGCCAGCCCGGTCCCCAACATCGGCGACTACTACTACTACAACTCGAACCTGGTTGGATCAGCCACTGTGACGGTAAGCACCGCCACCGAAGGCGCCACCATTGTCTACGATCTTTCGCATGTTTCAACGCCAGAGGACCCCAATTTGATGTCTGGCAGTCCGACGTTGACCAACATTTACACGGGTCCTATCACCATCATCAACCGGTCCTATTTGATGTTTGAAGCTTATAAGCCGAATTATTTCCGATGGAACATGGCGCCTTATTACGTGCAGATGGCCTTCCTCCAGCCTCTGCAGCAACCGGTGTTTGATCCGCCAAGCGGGACCACCTTTAGCAATGCACCTACCATTACCATTACGGAACCGGATGCTTATATCCCGGAAAGCGCTACCGACACCACTACCAACGCCCAAGGGCAAATCGACGTGAGCGGGGAATCGATACCTGCTTTTTTTGTCGAGTGCGGAAACACAGGATATTATCTGGCTGCCGCAGACAACTGGAACTACACTTCAAGCGGAGGAGTTACGGAAAATTACTCCATCCAAGGGCCGGGCACTTATGTTGCCACCTTGCGGACCGGGTCCGGCGGCGAGACCGCGCCAGCAGCCTCGGCCACGTATAACTTTGTCGTCAACGAACTCACCACAACCTCCAACTGTGTTTTCAACGCTCCGCTTACTGTTCAGGCCAGCAGCCCCAGCGGCAATTCCGAATACCCGCCCCTTGCCGTCTATTACACCACGGACGGCACGCTTCCCACCGCGAGCAGCGCCCAGCTGACCAGCGCCAGCGGCTCGGCTTTCGTGGGCAGCCTTACGATCTCCAACACCACCACCGTCATCTGGATGGGCGCCCGTTCCTTTGGCCCTGACTTCAACATGGCAGCCTACACCCCGCAATATGTCACCAACACTTACACGTATGCGCAGCCAGTGAGCGCCAGCCCGCCCCCAGGAACATACAGCAACGCGATTAATATTACGCTCACCGGAGGCAGCGGAATTACCTACAGTCTCGACGCCCAGCACTGGCTCAGCTATACAAATCCAATATATCTGGATGGCTACGGCAACGGAACCGCCACGCTGCAAACCTCCTACACAGGCGCGCTGACCAACCAGCTTACCTACACGTTCCAAGCCGCTCCGCCGGTGATTTCGCCTCCTTCGACCAATTTCGTGGGAGCCCTCGTCGTTACCGCGGTGCCAGGAACCTATGGGGGAACAGTGATGTATTCCATTGAGGATCCCAACGGCGGCTTGCTCCAAGATTTCACCGCCTATACCAACGCCATCACCAATACCACCACTTGCAGCTACACCATGCAGACGGTAAAATCCGGGTACCTTGGCAGCAGCTACACGACAGCGAGTTATGTGTCCCTGAACCAGACCATCATCATGGTGACCAACCTCAGCACTCTCACCATCTACAACAACCGCCTGCAGGGATCGCCTTATTGGGAGCTGTATGAGGGCACCGGGCCCAACAACTATGTCCCAGCCCAGTTCGCCTACGTGTTGCCGGGGCAGGTGGCCACGATGACACTGCAGAACAACGAGCTCTCTTATTTTGCCTGCGCCATCACGACCAACGGGGGCACCAACCTCCTGGTGGTGCCGCTGACCCTGGCGGGCACCAACGCTTATCAGACCATCTGGACAGGGTCCTACAACGGGCAGGGAAATGCCCAAACGACAAGCTATCAGAATCCGGGCGTCAACACGGTCGCGAGCACGACCACCAATTCCTCAACCGGCACCGTGACCGTGCAGAACGCGCAAAATCCCAGCAGCCTGACCTGGCAGTTTCCGACGAATGTGCTGCAGGCCGATCCTCTGACCGCGCAACCTTTCACCAGCGTCTATCTCAACGCCTACCAGAGCTACATGATCTCCATTCAGGGAACCAATTCAGGGCAATACAACCTGCTGGCGCAATTGCGCGAGCTTCCATCCAACGACTACTTCACCAACGCTTTGACGTGGAGCCCGCAAACGACCAACAGCCTGCCCACTTCGATCTCCTCCAATGGCTATAACATCTATGCCACGACAGAACCCGGGGAACAGCTTGTCATGGGCGGGCAGACTGTCTGGTACCAGATTCTCCCCGTTCAAGGAGGCACTTATTCGGCCCAGGTCACCGGTTACGGAGACCAGCGATTCCTCGACATCGTGAGCAGCGCGGGAGTACTTTCCTTTAGCTTGCTCAACCCCGAACTGACCTTGTGGCAAGGGACCAATCTCAGCAACCTTGTCTTGCAGGCGGATTCCAAAGTTCCAAATCCAAGCACAGCGGTCAATCCATACAACTTCCCAGGGACCATCTCCTGCGTCATGCAGCCCAGCAACACGTATTACCTGCGCATTGACGCCTCGGCTTCCCCGGGCGAGTACAACTTGACGCAGACCTTCTACCCTCTGGCCAATAATGACGACTTTGCCAACGCCACCCCCTTGCAGCCGACCGAGATTGTTTACGACAACGGCATTCGCTATGAATACAGCCAAACGGGTGGGAATTATGGGGCCACCACGGAGCAGGGAGAGCCTCTCGTGGACAGCCACAGCGTTTGGTACACCATCACCATGCCGGCTTTGGCCTATTTCCAAGCAGCCGCGGTCAGCCAGATTCCAACCAACAACATCACCGTTTATCCTTACATTATTCCAAACGGCGCCGGCGTTATGCTGACCAACCTGGTGCCGCTTGCAAACGGCTCCCTTCTTGCTTCCAATACCGTCGTTTACCTGGCCGTCTGCGGCGACCAAACGGAATTCAACCTCTTTGCCACCAACACCCTGCCGCCCGCCAACGACCTGGTGAGCAACGCGCTGATCCTGCAAAACAGCGCTCCCAGCACAACAACCTATTATGTCTACGACTCCTTCGCCACCGCCACCGACCCGCTCGATGTGCAGATTCCCGGAGCCAACAACTCCATCTGGTGGACGGTGGACCCTGAAGTGCCTGCGACACTGACCGTCATCAGCACCGATGGGGCATATCCGACAACCTACTGGCAGTTGTTCAATGGCACGACCTTGACGCAGCCCATCGACACAACTTCCTCCCGCTGCACGTACAATGTCTTGCCCAATATGCCCAACCTGTTCAAGCTGACCGTTCCGAATGCGGACGAAGGAGATGGGCACGTCCAGTTCGTCCTTTACACCGGTTCCACCAATGACAGCCAGCAGACGCCCACCCCAATTACGTCTTATTCGACCGAGCAATACGCGGATGGGCTCGTTTACGAATACACGATCACCGACATGGACAACGGCACCAACCAACCCGGCGCTCCTTTCAATCATTGCGCGTGGTACGACTGGTCCGCCCCTGGAACGGGCTACGCCAGCGTCAGCCTCAACTCCACCAACATCGCCTACCAGATATCGGAGACGGGCCTGGGCACGCTCACGAATCCCGTTTTCTGCAATCTCAACGACAATCTCACCCTGGCAGTCGGCGGCAACATCGATCTTTACACGCTGGGCATCGATTTCAGGGCGCCGCCCAGCAACGACGAACTGGCTAACGCAATACCGGTTCCCGTGGGGCAGGACATGCTCTTCTATTCAACCTACGGCACCATGAGCACTGTGGGGGTGCCTTCCAATGGGGTCATTTCGGGCGCCGCGGACCTGTGGTGCACATACGACCCGACCCTTGAAATGCAGGCGGCTTTTTACGTCGCTCCGGCAACCAACGGACAGGCCATCACACTGCAGGTGATCCAGGAGAATACGGTGATCGGCCAGCAGACCTTCAACCTCATGTCCCAGCCTCCGCTTAACATTACTTTCACGGACACAAATCTGGTGACCTTGCGCACGATTGTCGCCCAATCCAATACGGATTTCACGCTCTCCGCGCAAAGCCGGGCCAACAATGACGTGTTCACGAACCGGGAGATCGTGACGCTCAGGCCTTCCACCGTCAACGTGTCCGTCAACGGCGACATCATGCCGCTGACCAAATACACCGCGCACATCGTTTCGGACAACCTTAACGCCACCACGGAACCAGGTGAGCCCATTGCCGGCTTTATGTCGCGCGATGGAGGAACCCTGGCGGACAGGCCGCTCTGGTGGCAGGTCACTACTCCGGTGCAGGGCGTCTTCAGCATCAAGCAACGCGAGACCAGCGATATGCTCAGCATCGAAGTCTGCACCAATCCGGTGGTGGATGAAGTGCCGCACAGCATTTGGGACTTCTTTGCCTGGAACTCCACCACGACCTCGGCCAACAACTTCCCCTCCGACACGACGGTTACTTTTGTTTCAGCCCCGGGCCAGACGTATGACATCCGCGTGGACAGCCTGGTTGGCGGCTCCGGCAGGGTGGACTTTGACATTTCCCAGATCCAGGCTCCCTCCGGAGACCCCATGGAGAGCCCCGTCGCCATGACGCAATCCGGCGGCCCTCAAACCTACTACTACAAAGGACAATACCCCTACACCATTGGGGGTTACAACTATTCCTCGCTTGCACCCATTTATGGCGCCACTCGAGAAATGGTTAATGGAGAGCTTGAAGACCAGGAGGAGACCTTCCTGGCTCCGTCAGGCCCTCTGCACCTCGCCTTTATCAACGGACAGCTGCCGCTCTATCCAGCCTGGCAAACGCTGTGGGAAACAGTCACGCCCATCACCACCACGCGCTACACCATTGGGTACTCGGTCAACTTCACGCCCCTGGTTTTGGAGACGCCTCAAAGCCCCTGGACCCAGGGCAATTACCAACAAATCAGCCCCAATCAGGAACTGACCCTGAACCAAGGGCAAACCTACTATTTCCTGATCGATGCCATGACGCCGCCAGCGCTGACCTTCTCCGGAAATCCAGCCTTCTTTCTGCTGTCAACGTACCAAGCCTGCGACACTCCTCTTGATGGAATGCAAGGACTCAACACCGACGTCAACCGCGATTGCGAAGATGCCATAGCCGGCGTCATTGCGTTCAATTTGACACCCAGCGCCACCCCGGCAAACGACTCCATTCTCACGCCCACACCGCTGGTGCTCAGCGAGGGGTTCGTCAATGACAGTTGCACGGAGCCATACGGCAATCTCTATGTGAAATATGCGGAGAATAACTACGCCGCGACCAGCGAAACCGCTTCCAACCTGGTGGATGCCGATTGGATGGGAGGAAACGGACAGACGCTTTGGTGGACTGTGCAGGCTCTTGTCACGGGGCCCATGTATATCACCACCTCCGACAGCGAGGTGCCGGCCATCGTCAAGGTTTTCCCAGACGACGATTACCTCAGCGGAGGATACTTGTTCACCAACGGCCACGCCACCTTTCAAGCTCTGGCAGGCCAAAATTACCTGATTGGCATGGATTCCATCAAGAGCACCAATGGCATTCTGGCCTTCACCATTTACCAGACGCCAACCTCCCCCGTTAACGACAATTTCAACGGGGCGCTGCCCATCTCCGCAGAAACCATGTGCGGCACGCTGAACGGGTCAACCATCCAGCAATACGAAAACGCGACGGGAACCGGGAGCATCTGGTACCAGGTCGATAACAACACTCCGACCAACCAAACCTACACGTTCACATTGGGAGGGGACACCGCCTTTATGGACCTCTATCAGAACGCGGGCAATTACATTCAAAATTGCGTGCCGGAAGCACTGGCCTCCACCACCATCACCTATACCGCAGCGCCGGGCGAGGTTGATTACATCCGGGTTTATAGCACCAATAATCCCCCCAGCGGCAATATCACACTGATCAGCGTGATGAGTTCCAGTTACTATGCCGACCAGGTGCAAATAACGCCTTCGCAGAGTTTCCTCGCCTCACTCACCATCTCGGCCATCGCACAACCCCCGTTCCTGCCGGTCATTTACTACTCCCCCGGTGGAACGACAACCAACAGCACGCTTTACGCGGGGCCATTTGTCATTACAAATTCCCAGACAATTGATTTCCTGGTGCAAATTCCAAACCTCGCAACGTGCCACATCACCAACACCTACACGCAGCTGCCTCCCATGGCCATCACGCCTTCATGCGTGTTTACCAATCAGCTTCTCGTCACGACGGGCACCGTCCCTCCTGGCACCATCGTCACCTACGCGCAAGGCGCCGCCGACGGATCGCCGCCGACGCAGCAAAACGCCCAGGTCTTCCCCGCCGGGGGCCTGCTCGTCACCAACTCGGCTCAGGTCAACTTCACCGTCACGGATGCGAACGGATATACCAGCGCCATCCGGCACTATACCAATACCGTGGCCACTCCTGAGTTCGCAGCCGTTAACACCACCAATGCGGTCATGACCATCACCACGGCCACCTCCGGCGCCAGCCTTACGGTTGTCCAAGGCGGGATCATGTATTCGTATCCAACCAATAACGTGACATTGCTGGCCATGTCTCCGCAGATAACGGCCATTGCTTCCATGACCGGATGGGCCTCCAGCTCCAATACGTACGGTTTTACGCCAGTTTCCGCTGATCTTGGAGCGATCCAGTTTGCCACCAACAGCCAAACAGCGTCCGAACTGGATGTCACCCTGGTCAACACCAACGCCAACATGATCACCTGGTACAACATCCAGCACAATGGAACCACGGTCATTAGTTCGAACATGACCGGCAATGGCATGCTCCAGCTTTACTACACCTGTGATCTGGTGGCCTTCGCAGGGACCCCCTCCATGAGCATAGTTGGGCCGCAATCCACTCTGCATTTCACTTCGACCCTCTCCATGCCGCAGATGATCCAAAGCGAAAATCAGCTGCTGGTGGTCAACTCGAACAAGGTGCAAAGCGCTCTTTATATCAACGACATTAACATGGGCAACGTCAGCCAGGCCACGATTCCGATCGTTACCGGCATCCAAGACACGGCCTACGCTACATCCTCCTGGGCCAACACCAGCCCAACCAACATTTTCACGCCCCAATTCAACGCCCAGCTGACATTCAATCCGCCTTCCACGAACTTCAACGTGGATCTGCCGGTTACCGTCAGCGCCTCAGAAGGGCTGCTGAGCCTGGTCGTCCAGATGGCCGCCTCGCCAGCTATTTCATACCCATCCGTGGGAAGCAGCAAGCAGGTCGTCATGAACAGCTCCGGCACCATCGCCGCTACGGTGTCAGCTTACGGCCAGGTTCTTTTGACCCAAACCAACGCCTACACAGCTCAGGTGGGACCGGTCCAGTACACCCTGCCGGACACCCTGCCGGACACCCTGCCGGATGGAAACTACGACTCGCTTAATCCTGTGATTTTCTCCTGTGTGACGCCCAATGTTGCTTATCAATACCGGACAAGCGATGCGGGAAATTGGGTGCCGTTGCAGAATGCTGGGATGCTCCTGCAGGTTGGCAATTACACCTACCAAGTGATGGCCACGCGCGCCGGCTGGCAATCCAGCCCGATTACCACGTTCAGCTGCACGGCCGAACCCAACCCCAACTCCCTGGTCGATTATGTGGCCTCCTACTACACCATTTATCCCGATCAGCCCGCGGAGGTCACCGCCACCAACAATATGCTGGTCAATTTCCCACCCTACAGCTACGAGAACTTCGTTTGGATGGAGGGAGGCCAGCCCGCCACCTTCCTCTACCTGACCACCCCGGGAACATACACAATTTACCATCAGGTGGTGAAATATGAGCAGGACCCCACCAGCATGGTCTCCACGCCGGTGCAGTACGGGCCCACCAACTACACCATGGTTCAGGCCTCCTATTTTGACTGGCAGGTTCTTCCAACAACCGGCAGCTCCAACCAGCTGGGCCTGGTGGTCTCGGGCAACTCCAACATCTACGACAACGTTTACTTCTTCATGCCCACCTACATCCAGAGCTGGACGAACATGAATTTGGCGGCCATTGGCAATGGAGTCTACTATGACATGTCGCCGCTCCGAAACCCCACCAATGCCAACATCTACCTGATTCCAGGCAACTTAAACGTCGGCGACGGCTCCAGCGACTGCATCAACCTCATGTACTGGTATGGAAATACGACAAACTATTTCACAATGAAGTTCCGCACGCTGACTCCATCCCAATACCGGGCGAGCTATAATCAGAACGTGGTTGTGGCGCTGGCGTCAGATTACCAGTATCAGAACGTCGGTGTCTTCTACGACACCAACCTGTCGGATGCGGTAACGAGTCCGCTGCCGCTGCCGTTCCCCATGACAGGGGTTTACAGCAATATGCCTTATGGAACAACGAACCTTGGAAGCCTGGTTAGCGGAACAAACGGCGGGTGGATGATCAACAGCAAGTACAACGAAAGCAGCCTGACGAACTTCATCCCGAACGGGCTCCCAATTCTAAATGTTTATGGCCAGTAAAAAGTCCATTCTAGTTGCCGCCCTCATGGCCATCGGCGCCCTCACGACGCCGGCCCAGGATATTTCCGGGAATCTCAGCGTGTTTTGCGGCGCCAACAGCATCGTGATCACAAATGCAACCGGGTGCAAGGCGCCTTACCCATACACGGGACAGATAGTCAACCCCGGTGCGTATACTCCTTCGACACAAACCAACTGCCGCGTTATCACGGTTTACGTCCCGTACTATACCGGAGAATGGATCACGGAGACGGAGGCAGATTTGGTGGACGGCATTTGCTGTATTCCCTTCTTCTGGGGGCAATGGTGGCAAAACTGGGGGCCCAGCCAGCTGTTTCCAAACAGCCCCGACCCGGTGCTGTCTTACTACAACCTCAGTGACAGTTACAACTTGGCGGGCGGCGCCGATGGCGTCGTCATTACCGCGGTATGGCCAGGCGGGGCTGGACCGATTACAGATGCCGCCACGGCTTGCAGAGCTTATGCAGAAGGGCTGCTGTACCAGGATCTTACTGAAGACATGATCATTGGGGCAGTACCGGAGTGGACCTGTCCCTGCGCCATGCCGCCCGTCATGGGTGATGGCTGCCCAGAAGGCTGGGGCGGCATGGGCTGGGGCGGCGGCGACAGTGAATGGGGAACGATCTGGGCCACTGGATACATCCATGTCAAGGGCTGGCAGTACATTACCATCTACGAGGCGCTCACTTACTATTTTCCGGGCCAATCCCCAACGATTGGACCAGTGACTCCCCAGCCGCCTCCCAATCAGCCGAACCCAAATCCGGGCCCGAATCCGACGAACAACCCGGTGAACCCGATTCCGACGAACAACCCGGTAAATCCAAACCCGAATCCGACCAACAACCCGATCATTCCGCCTCCAATCATCATTATTACTAACGGTAATCCGACAAATATAATTCCGACCAATCCAATCCCGGTCACTCCAAACCCAACCAATACGACCCCTTGCTTAGTCGGGATACAGATCCCGCTAATTCTCAACATTCAGCAGTGGCTCAACAACACCTTCGATTCGCAATTGGAGATCACCCCGGTGCAAAGCACGCCGCAAGCAAGCTTCTGGGGTCCTTATGCATGGACCTCGCCCAACGGGCAGTTATACGGAGGTCTGACGTCGGGTTACGTCTCCATTGTCGTCGTGAACGGCTACATGTTTCTCGAGTTTGGGGCTTTGCCAACCTCCATGACGAGCGCGGTAACACCAACCACGGCCGCCATCGTACAGGACCAGACTCCATTGATTGCATTGGCCGCAGCCAACGGGGCCAGCATGACCCTGGCAGAAGAGTTGGACTATGGACTGGAGCATTACAATCCCGGCTTGACCCCAAGCACCATTAACGGCGTGACAGCCATTCAACTGCCGACTGGCAGCCTCTGCACGGAAATTGGTTATCAATGGCCCACTGGGCCCGTTATTTGGCCAAATGGATCGTCGCCCAATGACGAAATTGAACTCCAAGCTTCCCTTTTGTGCCCCAATACCGGGGATCCAAATCAACAGCAATTGACCCTCACGTGGAGTTCCACAAACTTGACTAACATGGCCTTCTTCTCCACCGATCCAGACGCGAGAGCTTATTTGCCGGCAAGTCCCCAAGCGAACGGCTCTGTCGTGATTGAAGGGGACTTCAATCTTTCCGGCTTTGGGCTTTCGGGCCTGGAAATCACCCTCGCAGGCTTCGACACCCAACAAGGCTACGTTTACTCCATCTCCACAACCGTGCAACCCACCGGAGGGCATGTCAGTGTTTCAGGCATAACCACCAACTTAATCACTTCGCCGTCCGGAAACTATGCTACCTGGACTTTGGGCAGCCTCACAACGGATCAGGATCCGACTTCTGGGCCAACCTGCCCTCTCGTAACAATCTGGCCGCAGGGAGATCCTTACCCGCTGCTCAGCCAATACGTGAGGACTCCCGCCAGCAATATAACATTCGGGGTCACAGCCAATGCCCCCGTCACTCTCGAAATTTACGACAGTTGCGGCTCCTTCACCAACACTATGGATGTCCCGACCAACACAGCGCCCAAAATCTTCGAATATGGTTTGTATCCGAATCCGAACAGCCCAACTTTACTGACTCCATCCACCTCGGGGTCGATTGGCAATCCCGGCACCGTTTTGTATGAAATCACAAACCAGACCCCCGGCACCAACATTACCTATTCCATCTCGAATACGGAAACGGGCGCCACCATTACGGGAACGTTTTCAAACGCTGTCCTGTGGCTGACAAATAACATCCGCGCTGTTGTCGTATCCGCCAGCGCGTCCCCGGGGTCAGCCGTCGCCAGCGCCGCCGCGCCTCTCACGCATATCTACGTTGAAACCCCGGAGATCAATCTGCCCCCGGTTCTTTATAACGACACCAATGTTCTCATTACCAATTACGTGCAGTTCACCAACGCGCTGATTGGGGAGAACCTGCAGTTCAACTGCACGCTTCCCATGACATTGGAGACCCCGCCGCCGGTGTATGCATTCGGTTATCTGAACATCGCCAACTTCGGATCCTCGCCATCGCAGCAATCGCTGCCGGCCGGAGTGATTTCGGTTTTCATCGGAGGGAATAACCAAACCAACCTGGGGATCAACAGCCCGGCGAACGGCTATTGGACCAATACCCTTTACAACTCCTCCCTGCCAGACCAATGGTACAACTACACGCCGGATGCTCCTGTCGGGGCGGTTCCGTCGCAGACGGTGCCATTGCAGCCAAGCGGAGAAACCAACGCCAGCACTGTTTTCAACGTCTCTCCGATTATCTACCACACGAACGGCTGCGTCTTGACCGCCGCTTCCCTCACAACCAACGCCACCCTAAGCCTGGTCCAGCTTATCGATGGACAGTGGGTTACCAATGAAAGCAGCACGCCATCGCTCACGGCCGCTGCATCGTACGACTTTGGATGCGTTGACATGGGCTACCCCTCGGTTTTGGTCGGCACCCGACCCTACTACAACCCAACCGTGACCAACCTCCCCCTGGAGGTCGTGTTTTACGTGACGGAATCGCCCTGCGGGGCCTTTATCACCTTCAACCACGCCATTACCAACATCATCGTCCAGGGCATGACCACCAATGGAACGGAAACCAATTACACGTACGCGATACGCCCGTTTGACGCCCTGTCCGAGACCATTCCGCTGACCAACGACCCGGGGAGCTACCTGATCTATGGATTCCCCATAGACTCTGCAGCTCCGATCATCACCAACTTCAGCATCGCCGAGTCCGCCTTTTGGAGTCTTGCGGCAACCGGCGGAGCATTGACGGAGGAAGCGACGACTGGGCGCTACATGCTAGTGGCTTCGACAAACTCTCTGCTCACGGTTTCGCTCCTTACGGATAACGCCAACCTGCAATTCATGGCGGTGGCGCCGTGGCAATCCAACAACGTCACTTCGGCCATCCTGGACTTGTCGACGCTCACCAACAGCACATCGTTCTCCACCACCAACTTTGTCATGATACCGGGATGCTTCACCAATCAACTGCCTATAGACATCGTGCTCAACCTAGGTGGGTTGCCTCCGTTTGACATCCCTGTATCCACCATAACCACAAACGACTGCCTGGACTTCCTTAACGGAACTCCGACCATCGACATCTCTCAATAAATATGAAAAAAGCAATCACCCTAACAACTCTCCTGGCTGCTTGTGTCACTTGTTGGGCAGCTGGCACCAATGCGCCAAGCCCCACGCCCAAGGCGCCGGAGGCAAAACCGGATATTCCACTAGCTTTCCCATCGGAACTCGAACAGCCCCTGGTGACAACCAACATAGAACAGGTTTTCACCTTCTTTGGAACCAACTTGACGGATCGCGCCGTCCAAATCGTGGGTTACGGAGCTTCGTGCGGATGCACAACGGTGGAGATCAAAACCGACGTAGTTCCTCCCAAGGGCAAGCTGGAATTCCGCGCTAAACTCAATAAAACCAAGCCAGCCCAGGAGTACGCCATGATCTTGGACGACAAAACGAATCTGTATCAAGTGACCTTCAAGATCACTCCTCAAAAACAACCTAAACTATGAGTATGAAGAACAAGATCAGCATCATTGGATTTGCTCTGTTCCTGGCTGCCTCCCTTAACACCAGGGGCCAGCAAGTGACGACCCCGACGCCCGCGTTGGCCTTTCCTAAACCACCTCCATCCAACGTTTTTACCAATCCGTCGCCCGATGGGTTCAAGCCTTTGACCCGGCTGCGCACGCAAGCAGATGCCAGCAGAAACAATGTCTATGTCGTTGGACAGCCCAAGGGCCAGTTGCTGGATGGGGGTGTGACGCCAAACTACGTCGTGGTCAACGGGCGTGTGACTCCCTACACCAACCTCAACAAAACGATATCGAGAGGCGCCGCTGGTTTCCAAAGCAAGGACATTTTTAAGCCGAACGGGATCAACCCGGCTTCGATACCGCATCTCTCCGTGGAGCAACAAAAGGAGTTCCAGAAGAGCCTGGTGGCCTTTACGAACCTCAAAAAAACTGATCCGGAAAAAGTCATGCATGTGGAAATGTTGATCAGCACCGCCAACAAAGACCCGGAAATTCAGAAAAAGGTCGACGAGATCCGCAAGTTTGTTCACGACTATGTCGCAAAGCAATCGCCGGCCGATCTGCAAACCCTTGAAATCATGATCAAGCCAAAGCAGATCCTCGAGCACAATGGGGTTCCGGGCAATCTTGTCTACTAGGCTATGGAACAAGTCCTGGCAGCAATTCTATCCACGCTTTTTGCCATGAACGGCAACCAGGTCGTCAGCCTGGATTGCCAGGCAAACGCGCTGGGCCGGTCCTATGCGCCGATCAACCCAACCCCGAATTGCTCCACGAATCCGATCCAGCTTCACAATTATGCGGTGCTTTGCTCCATCCTGGATTGGAATTGCGCCCCGGCTCTTCCAAAGCCGACGCAGCCAAGCCAGCTTCGAGTTTTTGCCGAACAATACTGCAGCGCTCCCGTCGGCGAAAACGGGTTGCGCCTCCTAAAGACGTACGTCTCTCTGTGGCAAACCAACTGGGAAGCCTCCCCTACAGAGGAAGGGGTTCTCAAATGTTTGAGCATCCAGGATAGCGAAACCGCGCAGGCTTTTGCCGACAAGCTTCTGGCCAACCCGAAGAACGCGCCCTGCACCGAATGGTATCACTGGTACCTGCTGACGGCCGAACGCCGCAAGGAAGAAGCCGCAAAGTATGCGGCAGAACATCACCTTGACACAGTCATACGCGGCTCCTCGCGTTACCCCCTGGCTCATCAGCTTCAATTGAGGCTGCAGATACCATGGCCCCGGCTGGCCGACACCGCCCTCTACACGTATTCTTTTAATCAGGGGACATGGGGGTCCTCCATCGTGCCCAAGCAAACGAAGCCCATTTACATTCCCCGCGAATGGAAACCACCCAGCGGGCATGGCTACAAACGAAGCTGGCAAAAGGGGCCGAGCTGGCAAATCACCTACACCCGGCAAGGGGATTGGGTCACGCGCACCGCGCGTTATGTGACACTCGACAGCCATATTGAAGGCAGGATCAGCGGGAACGACCTCACCGAAGACGTGGTGGAGGAAACGCAAGCGCCCACAGGTTATTACTCCGTCGCGCCGAATTTCGTCCTTGTCATGCACTGAACATGAAGGCCCGCGAAGCTAACCTGGACTGTTGGGACTTCGAGGGCTGCGGCAAATGGCCGCTGCAGGTCGCCGTCGCCTCCATGAAGGCATTGGACATCAATGCCCGAGTTCTTCTCCAATCTTTACGCGCCTGCGGATCTCGAAATTCCGTCCATGAGCCCCGCCTCCCGGCTGGATGTTCGCGCGCTGAATCATGCGCCCCGGCTGCCGGAGCTGTGGCCACAACTGCATGCGTTTTTCCAGTGCGACAGCTAGGGCCCGGCCTATTCTGTACCGGCAACGGCAGCTGTTCTGAATTGACGCTTCGCGCAACCAAATCAACGTGCATGGAAGCCCACTGCGATCAATGTGGTGAAGAGGTTGACTCCTGCCAGACCATGCCCAGCCCGGAAACTGGGACAGGCGATCTTTGCCCGGATTGTTACGAGAAGGCATGCTACAAACACCAGGACAGACTGGGGCGCGCATGGATTCAGCAGCAGCTACCCAGCATGGCTGAGTTTATGGGCATTTACGCCGCGTTTTGCAGAATATCAGAAGAGGAAGCCCAGCTGGAAGGCAACTGTCACGCTGCAGCAGGAGCGCTCGTGAAATGCCTGCGCCAGAAAAAGGTTGAATGCCGGCTCAAAAGGGGCCACTGGCTGGGCGGGGATGTGCGGCCGTCTCGCAGAGATTTCATAGGCCAGCAGCATTCCTGGGTGCAAGTCACCGTTCCAGGCAACGGCATCATTTTCTACGCCGATCCGACTCAATACGTTTTCACTGGAGCGGAACCCTGCATCAGCATTTCCAACGAGGACGATCACCGATATGACCCGGGTGGATACACCCTCAGACAACTCGCCATGGGGCCGAGGACCATGCCCGCAAGGGAAGGGGCGGCTGAAATCACCAACCTCAGCGAAGGAGCCAGGAGGAAGCTGGGAGACCTTTACGGTCAAAGAGATTGGAGAAGGTGGACCGAAGCTGAGATGATAGTCGTCGCCAATACGGATCCTCGCAATCTTGGTTCGTTCGCCAAAGAAATCTTCCAGAAAATCAGCCAGCTGGGGCACAGGGCCTGGATACCCATTGACGCCAGGGAGGAAGTCGTAGAATGCTGACAAGCTACCACAAGATTGGACGTTTCAGGAGCAGCCCGCGGATATGGCTTGAGTCCACCCGGCTCCAGCAGCTCGGATTTGACCCTAAAAGCTACCTGCAGGTTCAGCCTCGGCAAGGGGAGGGATTGTGCCTGAAGCCCAGCCTGGAAAGAACCCGTCACCGCGTTTCCTTTCGGCAAATGAGCCGACTGGATTGCCCCATCATCGATTAGAACAGCCAGACTCTGCTGTCCGCCTTTGTAGGGCATACCGAGCTGAGGCTGGAAGCCACCTTCAAGCAACTCGTTGTCACGCCTTCACGCCGCTCCATTAACATTATCGAACACCACACCAGAGGACTGCCGATACCCACTGTTGAGTATTTTGCCGGCGGCGGGACTCTCTCCCAGGCCATCACCAACGACCCGCGCTTCAACCTGGTTGGCGCCGTGGAAATTTCCCCCAAATTTGCCTCACACTTCGCGCTCGAGCATCCCTCAGTGCCGCTGTTCCAATGCGACATCCGGGACCTGAATCCGCTCGAAATGCCGCGCGCGGGATTCATGTATGCCAGCCTGCCCTGCACCTGCTTTTCACCTTTGGGAGTAGCCAAAAAAGGACTGAAAGAAGGAGGCAGCGAAGTTGGGGACAGCGGTGACCTTTTTCTCTCGTTCGCTCATCACGTCGCCACGCACATGCCACTGGCCGTCATGATCGAGAACGTCGTGAATTTTTTCGGCGAAAAAGCCATCGCTGGCCGGGTGCTCCAGGCCCACCTCGAACGCATCGGATATCATGTCCACTACTTTGAAGTAGTTCCGCATGCCGAGTGGAATGAGCCCCAGGACCGGCGCCGCGGAGTCATGGTGGCAACGCTCTTTGGAAGGTTCTACCCATTCATTCCGATGCAGCCCTTTGTCGGCAGGGCAGGGGACTACCTCGACCCACCCGACCCGGTTCGGGACCGAGAAGATGCCGAGGCCATCACCGGCTCCATTGAAGGCAGAAAGAAACACCAGGAACGCCACCGCGCCGTCGGTGACCGCTTCGGATTCTCAACCATCAACTACGACAGCAACAAGATCCCCACGAACACGAAGTCGTACGCCCGCATCAACTCTGGCCCGTTTGTCGAAACACCTTATGGCCTGCGGTTGCTGCGCCAGGCCGAGATGGAGCGCATTATGGGGTTTGTGCCGGCCAAAGGGTTCACCAGCCACGTCTACCGGACGGCGGCCGAGATACTGGGCCAGGGCGTTCAAACCCGCATCTTTCGCCAGCTTATCGGGCAACTGGGCGATTACCTCGAGTACATGCTCGTTACAGGGCGGCAACCCTTGGCGCCACAGCACAAGCAAGTCGCCTGATTTGCTCCACTGCGGAACTTTCCCAAACAAAAACAGCATGATACGAATTTGACCGGAAGAAGTACGAGCAGATGCAGCGCAGAGGCTTTCATTTTGAGGTCTAAGAGGAACAAATCTCAGCTTCATCGCATTAGAATGAAGGGATGGAGCATAGATCAGAAAACTCTCGCAACCACCGCTACACCGTTTCGGCGGTGATCTGTTCGCCCGGCCAACAGCCGCGCTGGTCCGGGCAGCTCGAGGTGGAAGCCGAAAACGTCAAGGAAGCCACTGAGGCTGGCCGCCAGCAGGTTAACCTGACCATTCCTCACACTCCAGGCGACCTCATCCAGGTCCTGCGAGTGCAGCAGCACTCGGAAACTTTCTCCAATGGTGAAGTCGACGGGCTGGCTGAATTCGGCGCAGACTTTTCCCAGGATCGCCTATATCGCTATGGGCTCTATCGCATCTGGGACAAAAGCCTCCCGCCGGCCATGGTCATCGGCTTAAATCCCAGCACCGCGGACGAGCGGCTCAACGACCCCACAGTCCGCCGGTGCCTGCGCTTCGCAAAAGACCTTGGCTATGGAGGTTTGCTGATGACCAACGCTTTTGCGTTTCGCGCCACCAGCCCCAAAATGCTCCAAACCATCGCTGATCCAGCTGGACCCGACAACGACGCCTGGCTGGCCAGGCTGTCCAAACGCGCCGCGATTGTGATTGCGGCCTGGGGGAACCATGGCGCCATTAATGGGCGGGGCCAGCAAATCCGGGCGCTGCTCCCTGTTCTGCATCACTTTGGGCTTACCGGCAGCGGAGAGCCCAAACATCCGTTGTACCTGCCCGCCGACTCCAAGCCACGGCTCTGGACTTAGATAGGAGACCAGTGAATATTCCCATTGAACCTGGGATGATTGTTGAAGTGGTCAGGCCACAATACAGCATCAAAAAGGGGGAAGAACTGGAAGTGATTGCCGTCAGCCAAGCCATGGATGGCTGCTCCTGCATCAACGCATTGCGGTGCGCCAACAATCACTACATTGCCATTCCATTACAAAATGTTATTTTCAAACGGATCGCCCCGCCAAAGGACCCGGCTTCCAGCGAGATTACGGAAGCCACGGCAGCTGACACCATAACCGAATTGGCCAGCGAAAAGGCTAGCGCGAAGCCTGCCCGCCGCAAGGCGGCCGTCAAAAGAAGCTGATCCCATTCAAGCCGGGACCCGTGTGGGATTTCCGTTCCTTCTCGATCTCCTGCTTCACGATCTTCTTGATCTTTTTCCGATCCAGCCGCTCCTTGGCCAGCGCCGCCGCGCCTCCGACTGCCAGCGCGCCTCCAACCGCCAGCGGCACAGATGGCGACGGTGCAGCCGGCTTGTCCAACGCCCGGAAGGGGATCACGTCGCGAATGCCTTGCTCAGCAAGTACTCTGAAATAGGTTTCTGGTCCACCGGCAATTTTCATGACTCATTTTAACCTGCAGGGGGTGTATTGTGGAAAAGAAAGCAGGAAAAGGGCGTTGCCACCCTTTTCCTTGTTCGATAGAAAGAAAACCTGTTACGCGCCTTTTTCCCCTACCACTTCCGCTTCGACTTCGATGGGTGTCTCAACTTTGATGCCACCTGCCGGATCGCCTGGCGGCGTTGCAGCCTCGCCGGTTGAGGATTTGGCCGGAGGTTCTACGGGAGCAGACCCGCGTGACGGTTCTGCGGAATCACTGGCATGAGCATCGACGGCCGTAACGATGCCGAAGGTCTTGTAATGGCGTTTCAAGCTCCGATTCTTCAAGAGACCCGCGGGCACATGCTCGACAAAGGCTTCAAAGGTCTTGGGGCATCCTTTCGACACCAGCTTGAGGCCCTTCTTGGTGGCCCAGAACTCCGACTCGGACTCGTTAAGAGCAATGCGCGCCTCGGATTCGCTGAGGTTCTCGCTACGTCCGAAAACCCAGACCACGCCAGGATCACCCTTCAGGCAGGCAACAAACGGAATAAAGGCAACCTTAACAGGGTTCTCATTCTCATTCGGGGGCTCCACGGTAAACTTGCCCTCCAGCGGTTCTTCTTCCGTCTGAACGGTGATCGTCAGGGTCTGGTTCGTCTCATCCGGCTCCAGGGTGACTTTTTCGTCCGCGAACACCTCGGCCATGAAGCGCTTGACCTCAAAAATCTCCGCCGCCTCGAGGGACTTCAGCTTATACGATTTCAGGAACTCGTCAAAATGGCTCCGTACGGTGAGGAACTCCCACCGTTTCTTGAGTTTGGCTATGACTTCGTCGCGCTCCGCCTTAGGAAGTTCCTCGCGGATGACCTTTTCTGTCTCGGCCAGGAAGGTATTGATCAATGTTGTTTCAGAAGAAGATTCTTTACTCATATACCATCTATTATAGGCTTCTGGAACCTCTTACTTTGTGACAATTCATCCTCAAACTACAAAACATGTTTACGCACATTCTCGAAGATCAGGCAAAAGCACTGCAGCAGGCCGGGCTCCTGCGGGAGGGAGTCTCCACGGAAGATGTGATGGAATGCCTTCGTCAGAAATGCTGGACCGATCAGATCGCCATCGTTTGGAACGCCCAGGACGTACTGGACTGCGCCAAGAACATCACCATCGAGCGCCAAGGGAAAAGAAGGAAAATCAAGCTGACCAAGGGACAGGCGCAGGAAATCCTGGCGCAATGTCTCAACAGAGCGGATGCATCGGTCGGAATCACCTGGGACACCATCGAGTTCAGAATCCGGGAGTACTTCCAGGAGAATCCGCCCGCCTAACGGACCACCAGCGAGGAAAGCTCGCTCAAGGGCGTATCCCCGCGCAGCACGTAGGCCAAACCGGCTTTGTACATCGAGCGGAAGTTGTGATCTGCCAGCAGCTTGGAGACAATCTCGTGTGAGGCGCCCCCCAGGATTGCCTCCGTCAAGACTCCGGAAAAGAACAGCGATTCAACCACCGCAAACCGCCCCTGAAAACCGGTGTTGTTGCACGCATGACAACCACGCGCGGCGTAGAGGGGCGCATCAAGGCACGCGATAGGGTAGCCGTTCTGCAGGAAGGCCGTGCGCTCGACCGCGGTCATGGCCTTGTGGTAACGGCACTTCTTGCAAATTCTTCGCAGCAGCCTTTGAGAGATAATCAGCCGCAACACATCCGCCAGCAGGGTAAATGGAACGCCAAAATCATGCAGGCGGAAGATGCTGGACATGGCGTCATTGGCGTGAAGGGTAGTGAGCACCATATGCCCCGTGTTCGCCGCAAAGCCGGCAACCTTCGCGGTTTCCGGGTCGCGGATTTCCCCGATCATGATAAAATCGGGGTCAGCCCTCAATATCTGTCTGAGCAGTGTTTCGCCGGGGCAGTCACGCGTCGCTTGGTACTGCCCGCAGCCCTCCAGTTTAAACTCGACAGGATCCTCGACCGTCTGAAGACTCAGGCTATCCAGGGGAAGGGACTTCATCGCGCTATACAGCGTCGTCGTCTTCCCGCTGCCCGTTGGACCGCTGACAATGAACAGCCCATGCTCGTATCCAAGGGCCTTGTTGATGAGGTGAATATCCGAAGTGGCGAAGCCTAGTTCCTCCAGCGATCCAGGTACACGCCTGCTATCCAAAATGCGCAGAACTACTCGTTCTCCCTCATCGAACTGGGGAATGATGGAGACGCGCAAGTCGAAATCATGTCCATTGGAGCTATACGTAAAGCTGCCATCGCGCGGCTGTTTTTTCTCCGAAATATCGATGTGGGCGAGGATCTTGATACGGTTGAGCACTTGCTGCGCGAATTCATTGGAAATGGCCCCATAAGCCACCAGGGCGCCGTCCTGGCGCATTCTGATTCGGAATCTGGAGGCAGAGACCAGCGGCTCCAGGTGGATGTCGGAAACCCGATTCGCCAGAGCGAATTCAAGGGCGTCGTTTAAGAAATCCTGGGGCTCCGTCCCCGGCGCCTCAATCCGCCGTTGCGTTCCGTGCAACGACTGGAAGATCTTCAACTCGGACTTGATTTCCTTCGGGTCCGCCGCCACCAGGATCACACTCAGGCTCAGCTTGTATTCCAGCTGGCTTTTCAGCCGTTGAATCTCCTTTTGCGTCAAGTTCGATGGCGCAGCCACGAAGGCGTTGCCCTGGAACCGGTGGTAAGGCAAAATGGAGTTCTGCTCCAGAAACAGAAAATCCATTTCCATCGTCTGCAGCCTCAGGCAAAGCTCCTTCAACGGCAGCGGAATCCTCCCCACCTTCAATAGCGCCAAGGCTTGAATCGCCTCCGCGTCGGAGATGCCCAGCTTGGAAAACCAGGCGCGCTGCTCCTCCTCGCTTTCAGGAAAAGGTCCCAGAGGAGCGGGCCTCTTGCAATCGATCAGCACATTCCGCCAGCTCTCAATCAAGCCATCATAGGCGTTGGCGGACACCAGAATTTTCTGGATCAACGCGGTCGGCATGATTGCCGGCAGCGGCTCGAATGGATCATAATTGGCCGCCCAAAGGAATCCGCCCGAGGTGAACAGCGGAATCCACCCAGTGTTTTGATCCTGGCACCAGCGGACAAAGAGATCCGCCGCGCGCGGCATGATGAGCAGTTTTTCCTGCGGGATCATGGGGAGGTCAAGATCCTTGGCCGTGATTTCCGTCATGTAGGAGTCGGAGGTGTCGCTGCTGAGGGCATACCAGCGCAACGCGTTGGTTTCCGGGGAATGGAGGCAGAATTTTTGAAAATCACCCGAGGTCACCGGTTCCGCCAGGGGTAGTACCTTGGAAAGGTACTCGATCAGCGGGCGGCGATCGTATGCAGGAACCCGGACGCTATCAGGAAGCCTCACGGCCGCCGGACTGGCTGTCTCACCGCCCTTGGCTTCGGGTGAATTCGGGGCACTTTCCTCTTGGGGCTTGACCGGCGGCTCCGGAGCTTCTACCCGGCGGCTTAGTGGTATGCTTACAGCAGGTTTAGGCAGGCTAAAATGTAGTACCTCTGCCATCCCACCAGCTAAATCAAGGCTATCACGAGCCTTGAAGGGAGAATCTGGCTTAAGGTCCATTGCAACATTATATCGTTTCGCAAAGCGCAAAGACGCAAAAAAAGAATACAATGCTTCTATGCGACCTTATCTTTTTGCCTTGTTGTTCGCGGCTGGCAGCCTGGCTGCCCAAACCAACGTTCTTTCTTCCGCCCCGGCTTCATCGGCGACCAATGCTCCAGCGCCGGCGGCCCCGGCCGCTTCCAGGCCTTCAGCCACTATTCATATTGAGACCTCCGATGCAGTCCAGGCGCCGGGCGCTTCCCTGGACAGCCCGGCGCTCGTTGCGACAGGTGCTCCCCGCACCGCCATCCTCAAGAAGCTCCAGCAGCGGGCCGCGGAGGACCAGGCAGTCTCCGCGGGCGTCAACGAGCTCGGCGACCAGTTGTCCCAGCTCGAGCCCACCGGCCAGTTCGTCGAGCGTTACGTCCGCATTCCCGCAAGGGCCGCCGGCGAAGACCCCAAGGTGATCCGCTTCTACATCCCCGTTTTCCGCATGCGAACTACGCATTGAGCTACAGCATCTTATAGGACATAGATCGACATGTTATTCAAACTACACAAGTAATATTAAGCTATTAGACAATATAGTAGATGGCTAGAACACTACAAGAAATGTTTATAGAAAGTTGTTGCATTCTTTTAGATTGCGACTATCTATTAGATTCTGAGACTCAAAGTGGGTCTCAAAAACAAAGGAGGGCCGACTAAACCATGGGAGTCGGAACTGCTTCCGCGAGGAAGCAGACGTTAGAAAAGGAAAGGCCAAACATGAGTTCGCTACATTTCGGCAACTATCTGAATGAGATCGCCACCGTCCCACTCCTCACCCACCAAGAAGAAATTCAACTCGGCAGCCGCATCTTCCTGGTCACCCAGCTGCGCAAACTGACAAAATCCGCCGCCTTCAATCCTGACAGCAAGGAGCAGGATGTCGCCAAGCTCAGCGAGGCGACAGAAATCCCCGAGCCGGTAGTAGTTAAATTGCTCCAGGAGTACTACGCGGGCAAGGAAAACCCCGAACTACAAGCTGCCAGGGAAACAGCCTGCCAGGAAGGGATCATTAAATTGGTCGGAGCCAACCTCCGGCTGGTCGTCAAATGCGCCGGCTTCTACCGGTTTTCGCATCATGATATTGAGGAACTCACCGCCGAGGGCAATCGGGGCCTCATGATAGCCGCGGAGAAGTACGACCCCACCGTAGGCACCCGCTTTTCCACCTACGCCACATGGTGGATTCAGCAATCCATCCGCATGGCCGTCAACAGCAGCCACACCATCCGCACGCCGGTCCGCCGGGCCTCCCAGCTGGCCAAGCTGATGACGTCCGGCGCATACGACCACGACAGCGAGGAGCAGGACATCGCCAAGCTCAGCCAGGAGACAAACATCAGCGAGGAAGAGGTCGTTAAATTGCTCAAGTGCCGCACGCAACTGGTTCCCATGGACGCTCCCATTCCTGGCGGCGACGGCACCGCCACTCTCCAATCAGCCATCCCCAGCAGCGATGAGTCGCCCGACGCCCAGTTGCTCGAGTCCGAACGCATGCGGCGGTTGAGGGAGCTGGTTCAACAGATGCCGGAACCAAAGCGGCAAGTTCTTATCCTCCGCTTCGGGCTGGATAACCAACCCGTTCAGACTTTGGAGGAAATCGCCGCCGTTCTCAACGTTACCCGGGAACGCATTCGCAAGATTCAACTGGAAGGGGTCCGAATCCTCCAGGAAGAATTTCAGAAGCTCGGCTACAACATCTCGACCGAGGCATTGATCGACCTCAAGAAACCCGCCAAAAAAGGCAAGTCCAAGAGTTTGTCGCTGGTCACGCGCGCGAAACTGTCATCCGCCCAAAAGGCTCGTTGGGAACAGAAACGGGCAGAGAAGGCCGCGAGTCAGACGCCGGTTACCAAGGAACCCCAGGCTGAAGTTTCCCAGGCCAAGGCTGAAGCCGAGCCTCAGTCTCTCCCGGTTGGTTTGCCGGCTCAACCACAAGCTGAAAGTGCTCCCGCGACGATCAGCCCCGAGACGTACAAGCTTTTCATCGAAACCAAACGCCGTTTCGACGCCAGCATTCAAAAACTTCAAGAGTCTCAAGTCGAGCAACTCCCTGTCCAGCCAACGGTCCAGCCAACGGCTCAAGTGGAGCAACTCTCTGCCCAGCCAACGGAGCAAGGTCCTGTTGGCGCGGTGCAAGAAGAGGCCAAGCAAGAAACCGCCAAACCTGTCGTTGCCACTCTGAAGCCCAAACGGTTCGTGAGCGCCGAGACGCGCGCCAAGATATCGGCCATCCGTCGGGCGCAGGAGGAGGCCAAGCGGGCCCAACGGGCAAAAGACAACCCGGCAGGCCAAGTTCAGGCGCCAAAGAACCCCATGCCTTTGGAGCTCAAACTCCGCATTTCCGCCGCCATGAAGGCCTCTTGGGCCAGGCGCCGAGCGGAGAAAGCCGCGGCCGACGAAACGCAACAGCTCCAAAATGCGGCCTGATACCGTGTGCCGGTCAGAGGAACGAAGGTCTCCAAGCAAAGTGCAAATCAATGAGCTTTATCAATTACCTTAATGAGATCGCAAAGGTACCACGCCTCACCCACCAGGAAGAAATTGATCTCGGAACCATTATCCAGCAAAACAAGGGCACCAAGGAAAATCCTGGCACGCCCGAACAGCAAGCCATCTGCAATGAAGCAATCGCCAAGCTTGCCAGCGGCAGTCTTCGCCTGGTAGTCAAGTACGCCAACTACTATAGGTTTAGCCATCGCGACATCGAGGATCTCACCGCCGAAGGCAACCAGGGACTCATGATCGCGGCAGAGAAATATGATCCCACCAAAGGCACCCGGTTTTCCACTTACGCCACCTTGTGGATCCAGCAGTCCATCCGCTTGGCGGTTCATGGCAGCCGCACCATCCGCACCCCACTCCGCCAGGCATCCAAGTTGGACAAGGTCATGTCGTCCCATGCGTATGACCCCAACAAAGATGAACAGGATATAGCCAAACTCAGCCGGCAGACGTGTCTTGACCCAGCGCACATTGAAAAACTTCTAAGATGCCGCGTTCAATTAGTACCATTGGATACCCTCATCCCCGATAGCGACGATGAGGACCCGGCTCAGACTGAACTTCAAGATCTGCATACGCCCGACAGCCAGTTGGAAGAAGCCGAACTTCGAGAGATGCTGAGAAAGGTGCTCCTGAAACTGCCGGTAACGAAACGAGTGGTGTTGACATCTCGTTATGGGCTGGACAATCAACCCGTGCAAACCTTGGAGGAAATCGCCCAGGTTATGAGCATCTCCCGAGATCGGGTACGCAGAATCCAGCTGGAAGGAGTCGGAATGCTCCAGGAAGAAATCCAGAAGCTCGGCTATAACATTTCTCCTGGCGCCATTATCAAGAAGCCTGCCATGGCTGCTGCAAAGGAGAAACCTGCAAAACCTGCAGCCATCCCGGTTAAGCGAGTTCTTTCGGCGGAGACAGGCGCAAAGATATCCCTGGCCCAGAAAAGACACTGGGCACTTTTCCGAGCCAAAAAAGGGAGCACGCCAAGCATCGAATCCAGCGTTCCAACCTTCCAAGAACCAAGTCCTACAAGCCGAAGCTCGGGATCAACCATTATCGCTTTCCTGAAGCCGGACGGAAAGCCTGTCCGCGTCGATCCAGCAACTCCAACTTACCGCAGCATTATTTTCCAGGTACTGAACGAGGCCCAACGCCCAATTAGCATACAAGAGGCATGCGAAGCCGCCAAACCCTTGGTCGAGAGGATGACCACCAAGGGCAAAACGCCGATGCTCAGTTTCAAGGCCAAGTTTTATGTGGCCGCAAAGAAAGGCGAAATCAGCCGCATTGGCGACAGGTTTACTCTCCCAACGCAAGACTGGATGATCGAATTTCCAGCTGTTCCGTCGGCGACAAAGGCAGAAACGCCAATCGCAGAAACGGCCCACGCGGGAGCGGCCAAGCGAACGCGGCTAGGAGGGTGGAGACGCCGCATTTCCACTACGATGAGGGCATTGTGGGCCAAGCGAAGCGTGCCCGAGCGAGAAGGGTGGAGACGCCGTATTTCCACTGCATTGAAGACAGTGTGGGGCCAGCGCCGCGCGGAGCTTGCCCATTCCGTTCCTGCTGAGGATTACCAGATATAGAAACGTCACCCACCGCTCCGCGAAAAAAAATCGCACAAAACAGATTGGTCGGTCGCAACGCGATTCTATAAAGTGAAAATACATTGTCCACAGGGGTACCGCTTAATGAACGTAGGAGGAAGAGTCCTCCAGGTGCCTACCGCGGCCGATCGGGCAAGCCAGCGCCAACTGTATCAGCAAGTTAAAGCTCTAAGGCCCATTTCCTTCCAGCCTGAAGTAATCCAACAACGAATTCGCGCGACCTTGCAGGCAGAACCAGAGACCAAGGCTCTCCGCACAGACATCAAGAGCTGCTTTGCCACCATTCCTCAGGGCGCCCTTCAAGAGGAGATTGAAAAGCTCTCGCTGGCCGCAGACCTGCAGCAAAGTCTGCTCAACGTTTTCCATGCCGTGGAAAAAGGGGTTCCAACTGGCAGTCCACTGTCTCCGTGGCTGGCGGAACAGGTTCTGCGCCTAGTTGACCAGAAGATGGCCGCCTTCAGCTATTTTCGATATGCCGACGATATATGTGTCCTTGGCAACAACGGAACCTGCCAGCAGGCCCTTGCAACACTGACCGACACGCTCGCTCCATTGGGCATGTCCCTGAATCCGCAAAAGACCAAGATCGTCGCCGGACGAGACCTGGAGTTCCTCGGCCGCAGCTATAAGGAGACGGAAGATGTCCAACTGATAGAGGTTGATCTTGGAGGCGATTCCATCGGACTGCCCAACAACAAGCACGTGTTCTTCCGGGTCAACCTGAATGGGAAGCCCTATGCCGAGCCCGAAGGCAATCCCGTTTACAGCCTGTCAACCCTTTTCAACAAAATACTGTCACAGCCGACGCCCTACATCCTGGAGATGTTGATGCTGCGGCCGGAATGCTCCAATCCGGAACTGGCCAAGATCATCGCCAATCCGGACAGCATCCTCGACAGCAACGTGCCATCGGGGCTGCATGGGAAAACATGGAGGCATTATGTCAACCGCGTCAAACCCGCCGTGGCGCGCGGTGGCGAGATGCCGGTTGGGGAAGCCGGCGAGGTCTTCCGCTGGCTTTACCTCGAAAACACGATCCTGAAGACCGGCAAACTGCCGCGCGATTACTCCGCCATTGAAGAGGAATGGACCGAACTGCTGGCGGCGCTTGAAGCTGGAGAATTCAATCCCTATCACAAGCAAATTAAGCGGCTTTTCAAAGAAGAAGACGCACTCAGGCGCCAGCCTCCAGCAAGTTTGCCCGAAGAAAAGCCGGTCATCGAACTTTCTATCTCATGACATCGCAAACCCCAAAATGCGAAACCTGCGGCAATGACATTCCCGAAGGCGAGGGATGCCGCAATTTGCGAACTCCGCCCGGCACTTTTCCCTTCTGTTCGCGTGAATGCGCCCATGAGGACTATTGGCATCCCAACCGGCATTCCGATCCTTGCCGGGCCCTGGCGCCCTTGGAGGTTAAGGCGTTCATCTACTTGCATTTTGATTGGTGGAAGAAACTGGCGCCGTCCTACCGGGACGCCTGGCTGGGCATGACGTGCCGCGGATGGATATGGTACCGGCACGGCACCAAAGGTTGGCACGCTCTCTGGCCCACCGAGGAAGGATGGATTCGCTGGAACTTCTCCGACGAGATTTTCAGCCCCGTGCCTGGGTTTCCGCCTGAAAGCGCCCTTGCCTACGGCTGGGAACGAGTTGGCAGTCCGGAGGGAATGCTGGAACGCGGGTTGCCACACTTTGCCAGCAGTCTGGAGGAACTGCGCGCGCTCGAGCTGGAGGTGCGCAAATACGGCATGGAGGAGGAGTACCTGCAGGCGCTCGCCGGCGCCGCGGCCCAGAATGGCGAAACCAATCTGGCCTTAGCTGGAGAAACAGAACGCAGCGTGGCCATTCTTTGCATCTATATCTGCCACCCGGAAATGAAAACTTCGTTAAACAAAAAAGCCTAACACATGAATCTTGCTCCATACATAAGGGCTCAATATTCCATCATTTATCTATTGACACCCGAGGAAAGCAGGGCTGAGGCAGTCATCCAGAAAACCGCCGTGGAATTGAAGAAGAAACTGGTCGTCTGGTCCTGCACTGAAGGCATTTTTGAAGTCGTCAATGGCAAAACCAGCGGCAAGGAGCAGATCGAGGATCCGATCGAAGCCTTGGTGCGCATCAAGGGATCCAAGGAAGCGGGGTCCAGGGCGCCGGATGCCGACACGATCTACGTGTTGCGGGACATGAACCCCTACTTGAACGACGCCCGTGTCGCGCGCCATCTCAGAGACATCGCCCGCGACTTCAAGCAGTCGAGGAAGACTCTCATCATCCTTAGCCCCGTGCGCAAGCTCTCCCCAGACCTGGAGCGTGATGTCACCGTTATCGAGTTTGCGCTTCCCGCCTACGACGAGGTCAAGGTCATCTTTGATAATCTTTACGAGGGCGCCAAGAGCAAGCTGGAAAAAATCAGCGACGACGAGAGGGAGCGCATCGTGCAGGCGGCCATGGGCCTGACCACCATTGAAGCGGAAAATGCCCTGGCAAAGTCCATCGTCGAATATGCCAACGGCCAGAAGGACAAGAAGGGCGCCAACAGCATTTCCAAGCTGGTGTTGAAGGAAAAAGCGCTGGCCGTCAAAAAGTCCGGCATCCTGGAATACTACCCGGCCACCCAAACAGCCGCCGACGTCGGTGGGCTGGAGAATCTCATCGAGTGGCTGAACATCCGCAAGGAGGCCTTTACGGCCAAGGCCCGCGACTTTGGTCTCCCCATGCCGCGCGGCCTTATTTTGGTGGGCATCCCTGGCTGCGGAAAAAGCCTGTCCGCCAAAGCTTGCTCGAATCTATGGGACGTGCCGCTTTTAAAACTGGATCTTGGCAACGTATTCGGGGGCCTGGTGGGCGAGTCGGAACGCAACATGCGCACCTGCATTCAGACGGCGGAAGCTCTTGGGTCAAGTATATTATGGCTCGATGAGTTGGAAAAGGCTTTCGCCGGCGCAGGGGGCAACGGCAGCACGGATGGCGGCACCACTCAGCGCGTCTTTGGAACATTCTTGACCTGGATGCAGGAGAAAACGTGCCCGTGCTTCGTCGTCGCCACTGTCAATCGCATTGACGGCCTTCCTCCCGAACTGCTGCGCAAAGGCCGCTTTGACGAGATTTTCTTCGTCGGCCTGCCCACCGCCCGCGAACGCCAGGTCATTCTCAACATCCACATCAAGAAGTACAAGAGGGATGTCAAGAATTTCGAGAAGCAGATGGCCGAGCTGGTTGCGGCCAGCGAAGGATTCAGCGGCGCTGAACTGGAAGAAGCCGTTGTCAGCGGTCTTTATGCCGCTTTCTACCACAAGCGGGATTTGACCGCAGAGGATGTCTTGAAGGCCATCAAAAACACCAACCCGCTAGCGAAATCACGCGGCACAGAGCTTCAAGAGATGGTCAAGTGGGCGGCCGAAAACGCGGTCAACGCCAGCCGGGTGGAAGACAAGGAAAAAGCATCCGAAACAACAACTGGCGGACGCCAATTAGACCTGGAGTAAAAAGAAAGTTATGTCTGACAGATTCATGACCGAAGTGGAGATCGGAGGAAAAATTCCCCGATCCATCATCCCCGACCTGATCGGGGCCATTCAGGCCGCAGGCCTTGACCTCGACTGGAACGACGGAGAGCCGAGCGAAGAGACCTTGCGCCAAAAACTGGAGGAGTGCAACGGCAAGGAAACCTTGTCGGTCAACGCCACGGAGTTGTCCGGCGGCAATGTCGATCCTCTGGACCAATTCTGCGTGGCCAACAACATTCCGTTCATGAAGCGGGTTGAGGGGAAGTACGAGTACAACGGCGAGATATTTTGGTGGCAGCCCGGCATGCCCAAGATCCTGAGCTGGGAAGACACGGACAAGGAAGCCAAACGCATCATGGTCAGCCTGCCCATGCTCAAAAAGGCCCGGCAAGCCAAAAAGCTCCTGAGCACGGTCATCAAGCGCATGGAGTTGATCGCGCCCGCCGTTCCCCAAATCCAGCTGACAGACGACGCCGTCGAGGCCAAAGAGCCCGCGGATGTCGGCACCGTACCGTTCGATCTGCTGTGAAAGCGCTCCCACAGAGCGGGCTGACCCGCAGGCAGATCGTCCAGGCGCTCAAAACCAACGGTTGGAAACGAACGCGCAAAGGATGGGCATCGCCTCGCCATGCAAAGAACTTCCAGAACTGCACGTTGCGCGAGGTCGCCAGCCTGGAATGCCTGACCGGTTGCGAGGATTTAAGCCCCAAGCGCAGAAGCAAATAGCATGGAGAAAACAGCACCAGCAATAATCCCGCTGCAAGGCCTCCGCCTGTCACCTTGGATCACAGTCCACGATTTCTGCGCCACTCGCGTCATAGAAGGCACCGATCCGGCCGACATTGGCAACCGCATCGCTTTCATCGAAAAAACACCGCGCGTGCTTATGGAAGGCAAATGGGTTTACGGACCCAAAGGCTGCGGCGGGCCCAACGGAACCGACCCGGCTGAAGGCCGTTACGGCTTCGATCCAAGCAGCCGGGAATGGGCAGACAACACTCTTCGCAAGCAAGGAGCCATCCTCGGCTGATGATGCTCCGCATTACAATGAAAGGTAGAATATGTCGCATGTAACGACCGTTGACGTAGAAATTCGGGACCTTGAGGCAGTCAAGGATATATGCAAGGAACTAGGCCTTGAGTTCAAGGAAAACCAACGCAGCTATCGTTGGTACGGCACCCACGTTGGCGACTATCCGTTGCCGGAAGGTTTTACAAAAAGTGATCTAGGCCGTTGCGATCATGCTATCGGCGTCAAAGGCGCCAGCTCTAAATCGTATGAAATCGGCCTGGTCAAGCGCGGAGAAGTCTATATTCCTTTATTCGACTTCTGGCAGGGAGGATTTGGGCTGGAGGAACGCATTGGACCTGGAGCGAAAAAATTCACCGATGCTTACACCCGTGCCGTGAGCATCAAGACGGCCAAGGCCTTTGCCAAGTCCAAGGGCTTCAGCTACACGGAGAAGTTGGACCCCGAAACCCAGGAGACGATCCTGGTAATGCGAAAATACTGACGCATGCAATCCAGCCCGGACAAACGCATCACGCTGGCCTTGATTTTGGCCGTACTGGCTTTATGCCTGGCCGTCTGGACTTACATCGCCGCCATTCCCTGGCCAACCTTCCGGATCGTCACCAACGGGAGGGACTTCCGATTCGAACGGCATGTCGTGGGATCCTGGTATCACCCCATCGATGGCTAAGGGGCCACCAATATCTACCAAGCCAGCGAGATGGTCCAAAAATTCACCGCCGACGACAAAGCGATAGACGCAGTCAACGATCAAAACTGCAAAACTATCCAATGAAACCCATGAAAATCACCCTTTGGCTTCTCCTCGTGCTGGCGATGTTCATTCCCGTGATCTTTTTCGTGCTGATACTTCGCCATGACAACTGCCGGCCGCAAGGAATCGACGGTCTCGTTGAATTGGGGCTGGTGGCCGCCTTCCTGTCCTTGGGCCGAACCGCGGTTTTCGAGCATCCCTGGAAGAAATCCCAACCCTGAATATTATGACAGAAATCAAGATCAGAATCGGAAAAAACGGCAAGGTCAACATCGACGTGGCCGGCGTGAAGGGAAAGGCCTGCACCGATCTTACCAAGAGCATTGAGAAAGCTCTGGGAAAGGTGGAGGCCACGCGAAAGACCCCCGAGTTTTATCAGCAAGCCGCCTCGGTCAGCAACACTCAGTCCGCCGGAAACTGAACCCATGAGAGCCCCATACCAGAGCTACTCCCAGCCTCAAGGGGTCTACCTCTCCATTGACCTCGACTTTTGGGCTTTGCATCCGATGTCGGAATCGGATCGGAGGTGGCTTTGGGCCATGCTCAGGCGCGCGGACAGCGTCGCTTGCTTCCAACGCCACGACCAAACACTGGAACACATCAACAGCCCCAAGATCGCGGACGAAGGCCGCGAGATCTGGAACCTGGATACGCACTCCGACCTCGTTGGGTTTGACGTAAACGGCAGACCTCCTGAATTAAACGAAGGCACATGGCTCGACCACGTTTGCTGGCCCAATGCAGAAAGATTTCTCTGGATTCATCCAGATGTGGCCGCCGCCAAGACGAACGGACGCGGCCGCTGTGAAGGCTACTTTCCAAACCCGTTCAGGGTCCGCCACCCAATTTGGCCCATCCGCCGGCATTGTGTCCGGCCCAGGCAACTAAGCGACATGGACTTGCCCGTGCGCCTCGTCGGCGCCTGCGTCATTCTCAGCAAGCCTTGGTACGAAACCAAAGCGGCGCAAAAGGACGCGCAGCGAGTTTATCAGCAAGTAAGGAGCGAATTTACATGAAATCCGGCATCAAAAAATGGAGCGATCGCCTGCAAAATGTTTACGCCAGTTTTGCAGAGTTTCTGCACTACAACCAAATCTACAACCTGGCCGCACGGCTGGGTTATGAAACCGGGCAAGAGGCATGGCTGGCCAACCCATTGGTGGAAGGCTCCGTCATTCCCGAGGATTACCGCGCCAGAAGCCACCCCTCCGCCAAGACGGCCGTGATTTTCCGCCGCTGGCGCCGGTCGGGAGACGTCATCGCCATCTTCCCCGAAGACCCGGGAACCATGGATCCCAGCACCTGCAGCTCCTACGAGCACGTGGGGCAGCACGCCGCTTGTTCTCCGAAGCTTCTCCTGGATGTCACCGTTCCAGCCCGCCCCAGGGAATGCCGCCGCCTGGCCGAAGAACTGCAAAGGATAGGTTACCGGCTGCGCCCGGTGTTCAGGCAGACGGCTCAGCACTTCGTTATGAGAGCAGCACTGATTGCCGCATGAAGGACGAAATGCAAATCGTCATTGCCGGCGGAGAAGTCAGGTTCATCCACGACGATGATCTGGCTGAAGCCATGCGAGGACTCGGCACGTCCACCACGGCGCGCGCCAGCCATGTCGAGCCGGCCGAAGGCGGTTGGAAAGTCGATTTGGCGCCGGTCCAGGGCCCTGTTCTGGGGCCTTTTCCCAGGCGCAGCACGGCGCTGGAAGCGGAAGTTGCATGGCTTCAGCAGCATCGGACTCCGAAACCCCAATGAATTTATTTTATGAGCGATGGAATCACTGACAGCTACCGGGATCAAGAGCGCGCCGAGAAGCAACGAGAGATGTGGAAGGCCATCGGTGCTTTCGCGGAAGCACCATCTCCCGAACGGCGCCAAGCGGCATTGGAAGCCGCCGAGGCAGCAGACAGCATTCGCGGCGGGTATTGGACTAGCCGCACGAAGTACCGCGCGCGTATTATGGAAAAGTTGGACGGGTTGGAGAGGGGAGACCGAGGCCAATGGGCCCTGCTCATCCTTAACGTCGGGGAATCAGATCCCGCCTATGCGGAGAAGCTTCAGTCAAAATCGCCCTTGCGCGATTGTTTGATCGGGTGCGTGGACCAGCGCGGCAACGGCCTCAACATCGAGGGTCCGATGGCGCGCGCTCTTCTGCAGCAATTGCCCGGCCGGACAGGCCATCCGCAGCCGTTCCTGGTAATCTTCCCGAAATCCGCCGCGGAGATCACAACACTGTAAGGACGCCGATGAAACTCAAAAAGAACCAGCTCGTTCGTTTTGTTCAGGACATCGACTGCCGCGATACCAGCGGCCCTTTTATTGCAAAGGGGTCTTTGGGAAGAGTTTTGGTCCGCCGCCGGGCTGAAGATCTAGTTTGGGTGAACATCTTTGGCTGCCAGCAAATGAACGTCAAAGCAGGATAGCTGGAGGCCGTTGACCGTCTTTCGGATGCCGACCTCGCCTCCCTTGGCCTTGGAATTGGGACTGCGGTGAATGTCAGGCAAAAGGAAGGCGATCCATTTGACCATGATTTCGCAGGAACCATCAAATCCTTCGCCGGACAGTATATTGTTGTGAAGGATCAAGAGGGCAACTGCTGGGATTGCGACCCCGAACAATTGAAAGTTGGTTCCGATTCTTAGCCGCCCCGCGATCGCATTGGAGCCTAACATAAAAAACATGAGTTTCTTTACAGATCTCACCGCCAACGAGGCCCTGAAGTGCTCCAAAGCGGACGCTCTCGCCATCTTCCAGACGCTCGACAAGAACGCACCTGCCACCATTGCGCCAGTGGAAGTCGTCAGCGTCACGCATGTGGACTCCCAATTTACGGCGGAATACTACCCGAAGAGCAAGGAACTCTATTTTCTCGGCGAGGACTGCGTTGACGATTCCATGATCCCGGACGAATTCATCATCACTTTGGGCAAGCTGCTCTCCAAGCTCAAAAAGCCTTACCTCGAGTTTGGGCTGGCTAATACCGCGGACAGGCACGCTCCAGGCAGCTATGGAGGAAGCTCCTTCCGCATAACATCTAAAGGCACGTTGATCCACCCAAAAATCACCTGGCCAAGAGGTTGAGTTACAAACAGCCGCGGGCGGCTGCGCCCAAAATAGCATAACAGGAAACAGCGGATGCCAAACATGGATGCACAACCGCCTATCACAGGCGCATATTATCAGGTCCTAAAGCCCATCGACGACTTGAAGGTGGGGGATCGCATTTTAATGTGGGTAGAAGAAGGCCAGATTCACGGCCAGGCCGGGGAGCGAGGGCTTTATTACGACGAGACTGAATTCCGTGAGCATTTTGCCCCGCTGCCAGAAGGCCGGAAACTCCAGCTGGAACGTATCAACGGCCTATTGGCTGAGGCCAGCAATGAAGAGACTGCCGCTTCGGCTGTGCCGCAGCTTCCGTTCGAAACCGGAGGCGCCAGCTCTTCGGCGCTCATCACCACCCAACATCGCTCCAGCATCATTGAAGCAAAGCAGTCCGCCCTCCTGGCCAAAAAGCGTGTTGAGGTTATCAAGGCGGAAATGCAGGGTCTGCTGAAGGAGCAGCAAAAGGCCCTCGAACTGGCCGCCCGAAAATGGGAGGTGGAACTTGGCAAGCTCAACTACGCCATCTCCAGCATCAATCTTTACCTCGGGCGCGACGAGTCCATCGTTTGCATCCAGGAAGGGCAGGCCGCTTCAATCGAGGAGCCCCTTTGCATTCGCCAAACGATCCTGTTTATGGACGAGGAAACTGCTTTGCACACGGAAGAGGGCGGGCTTGATTTCAAGTCTCTGGGCGACTTCGACAACTGGATTTGCCAGCCGCAAAACCTGCAGCGGGTATTGCCCGAGCGCAAGGGAATCATTGCGCTGCGTTTGCGGCGCTCCGACAAGTTTTACGCCAATGCCTCGATCTGGGAACAAATCATGTTTCAGGAGGCTAACGGAGGAACCTACATCCTGGTCCGCAACGGCGAGCGTTTGTGGAGGATATGGAACGACATCGAACTGCCCGATCACCTTTTTCCCACCCAGGCTGAGTTTGAGGGCCTGTTCTATGACCGCTGGAACCGGGACCAGGAAAGACTTCGCCCTGGAACCCCACAGTATCAAAAAGCCATGGCCCAAGCCCAAGGCTTGCAAAAACGCTATTTTCAAATCGTGCTTCTGATGCAGGGGCTGCTGGACCGCACCCAGATTTTCAAGCCGCTGCCCGTCGAACGGGTCAATTTGCTGGATCCGGCTCCGGACGCCGCAATCGTCAGGCTGATTCGAGACGCCGAGAACATCCTTGGAACGGGAAGCCCCGGTTACCGGGAATGGCTCAAGGGGCTCAATGCCAAGCTCGACGTAGGGAAAAGGATCGTCTTCGGCGGAACCGAGTACATGTCCTACCAGTACGAGAGCCACAAAGATAACTACTCAAGAACCAGGCCAAAGTTCACGTCATGGCCGGACCATCTGAAGATTTACACGCTCAAAGGGGTCTCCACCGAACATGACTTCTATTTTTCGTTCCCGCGGGAGGGAGTCAGAGCTCGGGCCACTTTCCATTGTGGCAGGCATGACTCGTTCATTCTGAACTTCGATGACGTGACGGAGGAGGACATCCAGTTCTACCTCAACGATCGTTGCAACCGGCACGAGTATCTGTCCAGCTTTCCGACCTTGCAGGCCGCGTTAACGCTCAAGGCGGCAGAGCGGGAGACGGAGCGCCCCTTTGTGGATCTCCTGGCGCGCGAAGCCGCTCAAAAGAACGGCATCCCTGAAGAGCAAGTCCGGCCGTTGCTGGCCACTGTCATCCCTTGGTGGAAGCAAAAAACCCAGGTTAGCCGCAACCTCACTGCCGACGAAAAGGCTGCCTATTCCCAGATTCTGAAGGAGGTGATGCTGCGGCTTGCCATCCGCGACAATCCCGCCGGCGCTGAGACTGCCAAACGCATTCAGGAGGCCCGGCCAGACTGGCTGGTCATCGCCAAAGACGCCCGTCACACCGTGGTTTGCCTGCGCCAGGTTCCGGAAATCAAAGGGCTGGTCACACGGGAAGAGTGGAATGTGACGGGAGAGCACTGTGTATCCATCCGCGAGTGGTACATGCCGGATTCAGAGCAGGGGCGTTGGGAAGTTCTGGCCGCCGGTCCCGAATGGGGTGACTGGCCCAAGCACGGACGTCGTGGGGATTTTATTTCCGAGCCTGAGTACCAGCAACTCCTGCAAGAGGCGTTGGCCAAAGTCGAAGAACTCAGGAAGCAAAAGGACGTGGTCCAACTGGTGGCCATCACAGCCGGCGTTCGCCATTTTTATCTTCACGGCATCTTTACTCGCAGTAACTGGAGCGGACCGATAGGAGTCGAATGGGCCTGCAAAGCGTTGTCATGGGAACGCACCAGAGCAGATGTCCATCTCGAAAAAAGGCAATATTCTTGGCGCACTTTGTCCGCGGACCTGGCGGATGAAGGCAACGCTTCCCCAAACGCCCCCGAAAAAAACGACACCCAATGGGACCATGTTCGGGAAAGGCTCAAAGATTTGACCCCAGCACTTGCCGTTTTGCCATTCACTGTATACGGGCACCGGCTGCTATTTTTGGACGAGAAGGCCCTCCAAGAAAGCCGCAAGATCATCCGCAAGCAGGCCCACCGCCGGCACCAGCAGGACCAGAGGCACTACCAAGCCCGGCATTTCCGGGACGTTATTGAGAAGGAAATGAACCGTCGGTTTTGGGAGCACGAGAAATCCAAATATATCGCGGACGGAGGCTTGCTCGATCTATGGGAGGACCACGCGAAGACCATCAAACGCAAGCATTTTGACTTCGACCAGACCGACCTGGATGCCTGCCTCCACTTCCTGGTGGAGAAGGCCGGTTACAAGAACATGGTTGGTAAAACCCTGGCCGAAATTTGGAGCTTGGCCGGCGGCCTGGGCTGGAAGGCCGAACACCCGGAGGCCAACAACACGCTCCCCGGGAACATAATCCTTACGGAGATGAAGGAAGAAAAATAGGTGGATAAAGCGATCCCAACATGAGCGAAACAAACACGCAGCGGGTTGTGGTCTGCGCCGCCATCCGTTCCGAGACAACGGGTCGGGTGGTGTGCGGCGCCCGCCATTGGGACGCGGTCATGCTAGGCCAGGTGTTGAAAGATGGAAAGCGTCCTGAGGAATGGGCTTCTGCGGAGCAAGGGTTCATCGACCAGCACTGCGTTTTTATGAATCGCAAAGAGGCTTGGACCGTGGCTATGGCTGCCGGGCAGGTCAAATTCGGTCGGGATTATTCCAAAGGCACTCTTTATAGCGAGGATCTTTACTAAAAGCATAATCAGCCATGAAAAAAGCCTGCGTTATTTACGAGCGCCTGGAGTTCGATATCCACGAAACTCTCCTGCCCAGCCGTTACATGTTCTCCGGGGATTACACCGGCAGCGATGAGGAGATTTGTGAAACGCTGTTCCGGGAGTGGAACAACGCCGGCGGGCCGACCGGGCAGAAGTCTGGCCCATGTCATGTGCGCTCAATGTGCGTCGGAGACCGAGTCTTAATCCAGGAAGGGACAAACCAGCGCAAATATCGCTGCATTGCGGTGGGCTTTGAGTTGGAGGATACCACCGACCGAGTCGATCTCGAAAAGACACTGCCCGTCGTCACAATGGATTATCATTCCAACCGGTTCCCTCGGTTCAAACTTCAATGCCGCGCCGGGGAACAAACGGTGGAGGCATCGGCCAACCGACAGGAAGAAGCCTTTCATCTTCTGGGATGCGAGCTTGCCAAGACAAAGGCGCCTGCCTTGACCGAGGTGCTCTGCATCTACGAATGCGGCCGCTGTCGGAACACTCGCGCGGTCCAAACGCCTGGCGGAAGCGGGACTTGTCCCTGTCCTGATTGCCGCGTCGAGAAACAAGATGCTTTTGGCTATCCAGTAAACGAAAAGGCAGAATGAACGAAAACCAGCAAGAAACCGCTCCTCAAAAACCAAAGGCCTTTTCGGAAACCGAGGCCTACGCAAGAGCCGTCGACCGTCTCAACATCGCCGTTCTTCGGCAGCGCAAACGGAGCGATATTTTCAAGCGGCTGAGGCCGCTCCTGAGGGAGGAAGGGTTTGGCGCCAAAAATGACCCGTTTGCCCAGTACGCATTCGATGATTTGGTTCAGATGGCATCCAAGGTGCATCCCGAAATAGCCAAAGAGGTTCGGCGCCAGATTTTGGCCTACCCGCGCCCGCATCAATACAAAACCTGGCTTAAAATGGACCGGATCTGCCCGGCCACAGAGGCGGAGATTCGCAAGGCGGCAAAGCACGGGTTGGTGACTCCGTACATCGTGGGCCTGAAGGAAAAACCCATCCCAGCATGGCTGCGCAAGCCATCGACTGTGGCCTGCCTTTTTGTCAATAAGCCGGAGTGGTTGGACCGCATCGAGGAGGCGCTCGGCGGGGAGGGGTGCTACTACTTGGATATCCTGAAAGAGATGCTCAACAGAGCAGTCCGTGAGAACAACATGCCGCTGGTCGAGGTTGTTCTTCGCCACTGGCCCAAAGGCAATCCAATCCCGTACGTTCATCCGGAGTCGATGGAAATGGCCAACAAACTGCTGGCCTTCAATCCAGACGGCGTTTCACCTGCCGTCATGGCAGAGCTGCATTACAAAAACGGAGACCGCAAGGCTGCCGCAAAGGTTATCGCCGCGCTGCCCAAGGATCACACGGATCACAGCTGGCTCTGGAGGATCGGAGCTGAGAAGGGCGACCTGGATTGGGTTGTCGCCTGCGGAAACAATGCAAACAGCCGGTATGAGATTCTGACCGGCATGATGGATTACGGGCGCTATCAGAAGCCCAAGTCCCAGAGCCCTTATCTTCACCTTGTTCTCAAGCTTCTGCGCCGCCACGAGTGGAAGGCTCTGTTCCGCCGGAATGAACCGGAGTATCTCATTGAGCGCTCCTTCGCCGTCCATGATGAAACCGTGCGGGCCATCGCCATGCAGGAGGCCGGTTGCTACGAGCGCAATTACCGGGGTCCTCTCTGCCATGATCGCGCCTATCTTCCTGAGTTCCTTCGCCAGCGGCCGACCGAGCATGATTTCGACTTTTGGAGAGCCCTGAAACCACGCGAGGTCCACGAACTGGCCCTGCTCGCCACCCGGTTCAGCGATGAATCAGCCATGGAAATTTTGCGCAAAGCAGGGAGCTCCATCAAACATGTCCGACACGCCCTTGCCAATTCCACCGCCAAGTTTGATGTCCCCGACATCTTTGGCCTCCCGGATCGCACAGTAAATGAAATATTGGCCGCCAAGCGGCTTAACGAGGAGTTTCACTGGCACTCCTATGGGCTTAAGGACACCAAGCTTAAACTGTCCACGCTCAAGAAACTGATTGGCCCAAAAACGCCGTGGGCCAGCAAGATTTCAGTGGATAACGAGATCCCGTATTACATGCGCGCGGCCACTCTTCTGACCCTGGCCGGGCACACGCCGAAAAGCCTGCAGGCATTTGTAAAGGAAGCCAGCTCCGAGTTTGTTAATCCCTCTTTATTGGCGGAGATGACCCAGATCATCAAACCAGCCATTCCGACCCTTACCGACGCGCAACTCTGCGCCTTCCTCTCTGCCAAAACCGAAACGGCAAATGAACTGCGTGCGGCCGCCGTGGCCGAGATACAGAAACGGGCTGAGAGCAGACCTCCCGGACCAGCAACAATTCGGGCCCTGCTTAATTCCCCAAGAATCGACCTTTTCATCAAATACCGTCCTGCCAGTTTCATCCCCAACCTCAAGGACATGGTGCGCCTTGTGGAGCTGGAGCAGTGGGAGACGCTCAAGACAATTCGGCAAGAACCAGCTGAATGGCAAAAGCCATCCGACGATCTATACACCCGCGTCGACCGCAAGCACTGGGAGAAGCTCGTTGAGCTGGGTTTCCGAATCACGACAGACTGCTACCACCGGCCTGCGGTCCAGTTTTTCATGGATCACAGCCTGTTCACCCTTGAAGAGCTGAACCAAATTGCCATCAATGCCGAAAACAACGGGTTCTTGGACCTGGCTCCGAAGATTTATCCAGCCCCAACCGGCGTTCAAGGCCACGTCATCGACATATACAACCAGGGCAGATTCAGCCACCGCCATCTGGAGAGGTTCATCCGCGACGGACGCAGCTATGCTCACAACCTGGCCTCCATCCAGCAGGGCCTCAGGCACCTGCAGAAAACCGCCAGCCAGAGCCGGCGAATCTGCGTTCTGGAGTACGCCGAAGAGGAAGATCGATGGGGGCTCTTGGGATTGACCCCGCCCATTGACACGCTCAAGGAGATGAATCCCTACGGGTTTTCGCTCTCGAACTTCAAGCCCGTCTTGGGAGCTTTACTGCACGAGGCTCTTCGCACAAGCACCGATCCCACCCAGGTGCTCAAGCCGGCTTACAACCTCTCGGTAGCCTTCGGCAATTTGACGGAAATCCGCAAAATCTTGCATAAGCGCAACTTTCCCAGCAAAACCCCGCTGCACGACCTGGGCCAGTTTTCGTTGCCTGCAAAGGGCACCTGGGACATTGGAGGCTGGCGCCAATTGCTTCAGCATCACAGCGGCCGGGGCCTGAACCTCATCAAGCTGGCCCCACGCATTGAAGCCCAGTTGGGCCGCCGGCCCAAAAATATGGACGAGGCTGAGGAAATGGCTGTGAAAGCCTCCTATGCCCGAAGCGCCGAGAATCTCGCGTTGGCGAAACTCTGCTATGAGCACTCCCAAGACGAGGACGATTTTGAGGACTACTTGAAGCTAATGGAGGACGCCAAAGACACCGACAACTGCCCCGATATCCGCCTGAATGGCGACAGCCTGAGCGATCCAAACCTTGTTTTTCGCCGCCTGCAGCCCAAAGATCCCATAGGCCCGCTTCTTGGGGAGGTCACCGATTGTTGCCAGCACCTCGGAGGGCATGCCGCGGAATGCGCAAAGGCCGGCGCGCGCAGCCAGAGACACATGCCGGGATCCAATCCCGTGACCCGATGAACGAACAAAACCAGGTGTCTCCGAGGCGTGCAGCACCTTCCGGTCGTC
>Ga0182016_10000517_pt1 | contig 48170 bp, 48 predicted proteins | sample 712S2MmetaG_FD_120491 | JGI IMG/M metagenome (GOLD analysis project Ga0182016, IMG submission 120491) | Permafrost microbial communities from Stordalen Mire, Sweden - 712S2M metaG | ecosystem: Environmental > Terrestrial > Soil > Wetlands > Permafrost | place: Sweden: Stordalen | collected...
TCCCTTCCGCACCAGCGCAAATCCCGCCTGCGGCAATTCGGCCTGCAGAAGCTGATTCTCCGGCCCAGAAAAGAGATCTGTGTTGGCGCCCGCGATGGTGGCCACAAGATGGTGGACGACGACTGGTTTGCCGTCGAGGGTTCCCTTTTCATCCGAGTAGGTTGCCAGCGTTACCGGCTCAATGGACCCGGTGTTCTTGGGCAGTATGGCCCAGAGGTCGCGATTGTTCTGTGTCACGGCCAGGGCAAGCAGCGTCTCAAGCGCACCCGGATCGAAGTCGGGTAGGAAAACCGCTCCGTGATGTGCGGCCAGCCGAGTGGTCGTGCTGCGGCCATTGGCTGAAATGTTAAGCAGAAGCTGCGCGTCGTCGGGCTTGCAAACCGCGTTCACCGCCGAGCCGTTCACCGTGGCGCTCAGCAGCACATGCACCAGGTTGTTGTCCGGGCTCAACCGCTCAGTCTTCGACAGCGCGTAATCCAGACCTTGCATGGATACTTTGACCACGGAAGACGAATCATAGCCATCTTTTGTCGAAGTCACGTTGAACGAAGCTGTGCCGGTGTCGTGGCCGTTTTCGGCAACCACAAACTCGCCGGTCTGTGCGGCGAGAGGTGAGGCGGCGAGGACAAGACCCAGGGCAATCCAAAGAAATCTGCGTGCGAAAGCCATTCCATATATATAGACACGGAATGCGGGATTCAGTTGCAGGGGGGACAGCTTTTAGCTATTAGCTATTAGCTCTTAGCTATCGGCTATTGGCTCTTGGCTATTGGCTATTAGCTCTTCCCCAAAAACACAACGGGCGGCGCATTGCACGCAAACCACGCGCGCAAGCACCGCCCATCGTCAAGCACAAACCAGCTAGTAGCTAGAATCTAGAGGCTAGAAGCTGCTTTTGGCACCGCCCGTCTCCAAGCACAAAACAAGCTGACCACAGATCACTGTTCACTGACCACTGTTTTCAGCCTTTCGCCGTAGCAAACCGCTTGTTAACCTCTGCCCAGTTCACCACGTTCCACCACGCCGCCAGGTAATCGGGGCGCTTGTTCTGGTACTTCAGGTAGTAGGCGTGCTCCCACACATCGTTGCCGACGATGGGATAGAGACCCTGCGAGAGCGGCGAATCCTGGTTGGGGGTGGTAATCACCTTCAATTTGCCGCCGGTAAACACCAGCCAGCCCCAGCCCGAGCCAAATTGCTTGGCCGTGGTCTCGTTGAAAGTCTTTTTGAAAGTTTCAAAGTTGGTGAAGTCGGCGTCAATCTGCGCGGCGATTGCGCCGGTGGGCGCGCCGCCGATGCCTTCTGACCCGGCCGGACCCATCAGCTTCCAGAATGCGGTATGGTTCGAGTGGCCGCCGCCATTGTTGCGCACAACGCCGCGAATGTCTTCGGGAATTGCGTTCAGGTCCTTGATGAGATCGTCGACCGATTTTGCGGCCAGATCGGGGTGGTTGGCCAGCGCATTATTCACGTTGGTGATGTACGCCTGGTGGTGCTTGTCGTGGTGCAGCTTCATGGTTTCCGCATCGATAAAGGGCTCAAGGGCGGAGTAGTCGTAGGGAAGCGGTGCGAGTTCGTATGCCATAAGGGGAATTCTCCTTCGATCAGATTGTAACGGGTGGGGTGGGCCCTATTTGGGCCAGACAGTGTGAAAAATCAACATCCTACGCCGGCGTCGACACACTGGCTTGGATGCCGCCCGGCTCAGCCCGGGTGCGAAAAAATCAACAAATCTCAATCATTGCCCTTGATGCGGACAAATTAGTATCTTTGCCATGCTACGCAGCGTCATAACTTAGTAGCATGGCCGCGTGGGTTTGTGGTTTCCCAAGTCTCGAAGTCAAGACCTGGGGCACCAGGATCATGCGGATGGCGTCCCCGTTTTCCGCGTTTCACCAGGTCAATTCAGCCTATGAGCGAACAACCTTTGTACAAATGCCTCACCCAGCAGGGCGAGGCATTCGGCGGCCCCGGCATGCAGCCACGCTGGACCTCGAGCGTAAAAGACGCGGTGGGCACGGCCTACGCCGCTTCAAGCCGCATCTGGTTCACCTGTTCCCACGGCATCCTCAACGAAATCTACCACCCCACCATCGACCGCCCCCAGGTGCGCGACATGGAGTTCCTGGTGACCGACGGCGAGACCTTTGCCCACGAGGAAAAGCGCGATCTGATCTCGGAGTTCGAGTACATCCATCCCGAGGCGCTGGGTGTGCGGTACATTAACCGCGATCCCGAAGGCCGTTATGCCCTGATCAAAGAGATCATCTGCGACCCGCACCACTCGGTGGTGCTGCAGCGGGTGCGGCTTGAGGGGCATGCCGAATTGCTGAAAAGGCTCAAGGTTTTCGCGCTGCTGGCGCCGCATCTCGACGGCGGCGGCGCAGGCAACTCGGCCTGGGCCGTTGACCTGGCCGGACGCAAGGTTCTGCTGGCGTGGAAAGACGGGTGGTCGCTGGTGATGGCCGCCAGTTGCGGCTTCTCGCATGTGAGTTGCGGCTTTGTTGGCTTCAGCGATGGCTGGCGCGACCTGATGCAGGACTTCAAGATGGATTGGGAGTTTGGCACGGCGACCAATGGCAATGTGGCCGTGATGGGCCAGATCAATCTTGCCGGCTGCGCGGTTCCTGACCAAACGATGCAGGCCGGCGATGATTCCGCCGAGTTGACCGAAAACGCAAATGGAATAGCGGCGTATGAATTTACGGTTGCCATCGGAATTGGCGCCGGCAACCATACGGCTGCGCAAAAAACGCTGGGGTCTTTGTCCGCTCCGTACGCCGACATGCGCAAGCGCTATATCGACCAGTGGCACCGCGCAGCCAACCCGGAGGGGCTGGCCGCCAAAGCGATGGACGGCGGCAAGCTGATGCGCGCCAGCCATAACGTGCTGCTGGCCCATGAAGACAAAACCTTCAGCGGCGCATTTGTGGCCTCAGCCTCCATACCCTGGGGACAGGCCAAGGGCGACGACGACCTGGGCGGCTACCACCTGGTGTGGACCCGCGACATGGTGCAGACCGCAACGGCTCTGCTCGCCTGCGGCCGCGCCGAGACGGCCCGGCGCGCGCTCGTCTACCTGGCCTGTACCCAGCAGATCGACGGCGGCTTTGCCCAGAACTTCTGGATTGACGGCACGCCCTACTGGAGCGGCAAACAGCTCGACGAGGTCGCGTTCCCCATCATTCTCGCGTGGCGATTGTGGAAGGCCAATGCTCTTGGCAACCTTGAGATTTTTCCATTTGTCGAGCGCGCTGCCGGATGCCTGGTGCGACAGGCGCCGATTACCCACCAGGAGCGCTGGGAAGAAAATTCCGGCTATTCGCCTTCAACGCTCGCAGCCGTAATCAGCGGGCTCATTTGCGCGGCCGAGATAGCCCGCGCCCATGATTCCGCCGAGCTGGGCGTGTTTCTTGAGGATTTTGCCGACTGGATCGAGGGCCATCTTGAAGACTGGACGGTGACCAAAAACGGCATCCTGCTTCCCGAGATCAAGCGGCACTACATGCGCATTCGCCCGCCGGAGTGCGGCGAAGCCTATGCCCACGAGGCCTGCGGAACCGAGACCGTCCGCCTTGCCAATCGCCCGCCCGGCACGCCCTATGAGTTCCAGGCGCGTGAGATTATCGATGCCGGATTCCTGGAGCTGGTGCGTTACGGAATTCGCCCAGCCGACGATCCGCTGATGGCGGATTCGCTCAAAGTAGTGGACGCGGTTTTGAAACGCGACCTGCCCCAGGGCCCCGGCTGGCTGCGCTACAACAACGACGGCTACGGCCAGCGGCCCGATGGCGGCCCATTCAAAGGCTGGGGACAGGGGCGCGTGTGGCCCCTGCTGGGCGGCGAGCGCGCCCATTTTGAACTTGCCGCAGGCAATGATATTGCGCCCTATATCGCCGCCTACGAGAAGTTCGCCACCGACGGCCAGATGATGCCCGAGCAGGTGTGGGATGAGGCCGACCGGCCCGAGCGGCGGTTGAAATTCGGCAAGCCGGCCGGCTCGGCGGTTCCGCTGGTATGGGCGCACGCCGAGTACCTCAAGCTGCTGCGCTCGGCCGTCGACGGCAAAGTGTTTGACCGCATCGATACTGTTTATGACCGCTATTCGAAACCAGGGGCCCGCAGCGGCATCAATCATCGGTTGGAGATCTATTCGCGGCAGCGGCCCATCCAAAGCATGGACGCGGGCCGTGCCTTGCGCGTGCTCGACGATAACCATTTTGAAGTTTTGTGGACCTGCGATGCGTGGCAAACCAAGCACACCGCCGACAGCCGCGGAATGGGCAGCGCCGGATTCAGCGCCGACATTCAACCCGAACCCGGCTCAGGCGAGCTCGAGTGGACAATGCACTGGCCTGAGTCGAACGCCTGGCTTGGATACAATGTGAAGGTCAAGATCGACGCTGTTACATAAGGCTCTAAACGCCGCGCTGAATTGGGCTACATTCTTAATTGCGTTTCCTGATTGCGCATAGCGCTCCAACCGAAAGGATGAGTTCAAAAAAGCCATTATGAGTTCCAGCATTGCATCGCTCTCTCTCGACCAGCTTTCCATCGACACGCTCCGCCTGCTCGCTGTCGACGCCGTTGAAAAAGCCAATAGCGGCCACCCCGGCGCTCCGCTGGGTTGCGCGCCCATTGCCTACCTGCTCTACCACAAGCTGATGAAGCACAACCCGCACAACTGGAAGTGGCCTGACCGCGATCGCTTTGTGCTTTCGAACGGCCACGCCTCGGCGCTGCTCTACGGGTCGCTGTTTCTTTCCGGCTACAACGTGACGCTCGACGATTTGAAGAGCTTTCGCCAGTGGCACTCCAAAACTCCCGGCCATCCCGAGTACGGCGATACCGAAGGCGTTGAAGTGACCACCGGCCCGCTTGGCCAGGGCTTCGGCATGGCGGTAGGCATGGCGATTGCCGAGAAACACCTGGCCGCCGTCTACAACAAGCCCGGCTACGAGGTTGTGAACCACTTCACCTACGTGCTGTGCGGCGACGGCGACTTGATGGAAGGCGTCTCGCACGAGTCCGCGTCGCTGGCAGGCACGCTGGGCCTGGGCAAACTGATCGTGCTCTACGACGACAATTCCATCTCGCTCGACGGACCCACCGAGCTGAGTTACACCGAAGATGTTTTGAAGCGCTTCGACGCCTACAACTGGCAGGTGCAGATTGTTGAAGACGGCAACGATCTGGCAAAGATTGAGGCAGCCATTGAAGTGGCGAAGAAAGAAACATACAAGCCCTCGTTTATAGCGGTGCGCACGGTGATTGGCTACGGCAGCCCCAAGGCTGGCACCAACAAGGTGCACGGCGAAGCCCTGGGCGCAGCCGATACCGCGGCGACCAAAAAGTTCTTCGGCTTCCCCGACGACCAGAGCTTTTACGTGCCTGATGACGCGCTGAAGAACTGGCGTCAGGCTGTCGATCGCGGCGCGGGTTTTGAGGCTGACTGGAAGAAGCTGTTCGACGGATACAAGGCCGCGTTCCCCGAGCAGGCCGCTGAGTTCGAACGTACGCAAGCGGGCAAGCGCAAAGGGGGATGGGAGAAGGCCATCCCCACCTACCCGGCCGACAAGCCGGTTGCCACGCGCAACGCCGGCGGCGAAGTAATGAACAAGATAGCCGAGGCGGTGCCCGAACTGTTTGGCGGCGCTGCCGACCTCACCAGTTCCACCAAAACCATCTTCAAGCCGGGCGCAAATTTCCACGTGGACCCAGCCGGCCGCAACGTGTTCTTCGGCGTGCGCGAATTCGGCATGTGCGCCGCGGTCAACGGCATGGCCGCGCACGGCGGCCTGGTGCCGTTCGGGTCAACATTTTTCTGCTTTTCCGACTACTGCAAGCCGGCAATCAGGCTGGCCGCGCTCATGCAGATTCACTCGCTCTTCGTGTTTACGCACGACTCCATCGGCCTGGGCGAAGATGGGCCCACCCATCAACCCATCGAACAGCTGACCATGCTGCGCGCCATGCCGGGGCTGATCGACTTCAGGCCTGCGGATGCCAATGAAACGTCGGCCTGCTGGCGCATCGCCCTGGAGCGCACCGGACCGAGCTTTTTCGCGCTCAGCCGCCAGAACCTTCCCGTGATTGACGCATCCAAAGTGGATGTACTGGGCGGAGTGAGCAAGGGTGCTTACGTATTGACCGACGTAGCAGACCCCAAGGTGATCCTGATCGGCACAGGCTCTGAAGTGTCGACCTGCATGGACGCAAAGAAACTGCTCGATGCCGAAGGGATTGCGACACGCGTGGTCTCCATGCCGAGCACGAAGATCTTCGACGAGCAATCGGCCGAGTACAAGGCTGGCGTGCTGCCTGCGGGCGTACCCAAGCTGGCAGTTGAAGCGGGAGCGCCGCTCGGTTGGTGGAAATATGTTGGCTCCGGCGGTGATGTAATCGGCCTCGAGCGCTTCGGCGCGTCGGCGCCGGGACCAATCGTGATGGAGAAACTAGGCTTCAGCGCAGAGAATGTGGCAGCGCACGCGAAGACCTTAGTGAAATAGCAAGTCGGCAAGTCAGCGAGTCGGCAAGTCAGCAGGTCTGCGAGCCAGCAAGTCAGCAGGAAAGTGTAAGTTTGGGCTATGAAGCAAGGCAATGGAGTCAAGAACGCGCCACTATCGGGATTTGCTGGTACGGCAAAAAGCAATGGAACTGGCGAAGCGCATCTACAGTGTCACAGATGCGTTTCCGAAGACCGAGATGTTCGGACTGCAGTCTCAGATGAGAAGAGCCGCAGTTTCAATTCCAAGTAACATTGCTGAAGGGCATGGAAGGCTGAACGACGGTCATTTCAGACAGTTTCTGGCTACTGCTCGTGGTTCGCTTTTCGAATTGCAAACTCAAATGGAGATCGCGGGAAGTCGGAATCTGATTGAACAAAAAGATGTGAATGATCTGATGGAAACTAGCGAAGAGATCGCACGAATGCTGAACGGCCTGCTTCATACTCTTGACGAGGGCTGACTTGCTGACTTGCTGACTCGCTGACTCGCCGACTTGCTGACTCGCTAATCAGAAAGGAGCACCATGAAACTCGTAATCGCATCCGATCACGCAGGCTTTCCTCTCAAAGAGGAGGTTCGCGAGTATCTCACCAAGGCCGGGCACGAGATGGTCGACCTGGGCGCGTATGAAGTGGACCCGCTCGACGACTATCCCGACTTTGCCGAAAAGGTGGGCGACGCCATCAACAAGGGCGTGGCCAAACGCGGGGTGCTCATTTGCGGTTCGGGCGTGGGCGTCTGCGTCGCGGCCAACAAAATTCCCGGCATTCGCGCCGGCATGTGCCATGACACCTACTCCGGCCACCAGGGCGTGGAGCACGACGACATGAACGTGGTCGTTCTCGGCGCGCGCATCATCGGCTCGGCGCTGGCCTTCGAAGTGGTGAACGCCTTTATCGCCGCCAAGTTCATTTCAAACGAGCCGCGCTTTACCCGGCGCTACGACAAAGTGATGGCCATTGAAGCCAAGTATCGTTGCGGCGACGGCTCCAACAGTCCCGCGTAACTCGCTCCTCAACTTCCCTGGGCCGTGTTCATCAAAACGAAACGCAACCAGTTTCTGATTGTATCTTGCAGCAGACTTGGACTTCCCCTCGGTCAATCCACTGACTCGCTGACTCGCTGACTCGCTGACTTGCTAACTTGCTGACATGCTGACTCGCTGACTCGCTCTCATGCTTCCTTTCGATGCAATCCTCTTCGATGTGGGCGGGGTCCTGCTGACCAACGGCTGGGACCATGGCGAGCGCGCGGCTGCCGCCAAAAATTTCGGTCTCGATCTTGCATCGTTTGAGGCGCGCCATGCCGCGGTGATGGATGCGTGGGAGAAAGGTGAGATTACGCGCGATGCTTATCTCGATGCGGCCGTCTTCAATGAGCCACGGCCGTTCTCGCGCGACGAGTTCTTCGCCTTCATCCTGTCGCAGTCAAAGATTTTGCCCAATGGGGCGCTTGGAATCCTCGCAGAACTGGCCGCATCAAAAAACTACATGGTGGGCAGCCTGAACAACGAGGCCCGCGAAACCAACGATTATCGTTTCGCCACATTCGGCCTGCGCCAGCATTTCAAGGTGGCTTTCAGTTCCTGCTATGTTGGCCTGCGCAAGCCGCACATTGAGATTTATCGCCGCGCGATCGACATTCTCGGCATCCCGCCCGAGCGGATTTTGTTTATCGACGACCGCCAGGAAAACGTAGACGGCGCACTGCAGGCCAGCATGAGGGGAATCAGATTTGAAGGCGAGCAGCAATTACGGGATACGCTAAGGGGGTTGGAAGTGTCGTGAAGCAGCTGTCAGCTATCAGCTTTCAGCTCGGATGTGCTGGCAGCGGAGTTTGAAATTTTCCCCGGAAACTCGCCAGCCGGAATATGGCGAACAAAACTGAGAGCTGAAAGCTGAAAGCTCCATACACACGGAGGTTACATGCAACTCGGACTTATCGGACTGGGCAAAATGGGCGGCTTCATGGCGGAACGGATCCGACTGGGCGGTCACCAGGTGGTCGGCTTCGACTTCAATGCCGACGCTGTCGCAAAACTAACCGCATCAGGCAATCTTGGCGTCTCCTCCCTTGAGGATCTGGCAAAGAACCTGCATGGACGCAAAGCCGTCTGGATCATGGTGCCCCAAGGCAAGCCGGTGGACGACACCATCGCCAAACTTGAGCCACTGCTGAATCCCGGCGACATTCTGATCGACGGCGGCAACTCGAATTACAAAGACTCCATGCGCCACTACAAAGAGATCACCGCCAAGGGATTTCAGTTTGTCGACGTGGGCACGTCGGGCGGCGTCTGGGGCCTGAAAGAGGGCTACAGCATGATGGTTGGCGGCGACGATGAGACCGTCAACTACCTCAAGCCCATCTTTGAGACGCTCGCGCCCGCAGCCAACCTGGGTTGGGGCCACGTTGGCCCTGCCGGCTCAGGCCACTTTGTAAAGATGGTGCACAACGGCATTGAGTACGGCATGATGCAGGCCTACGCCGAGGGCTTTACCATCATGGAGAAAAAAGAAGAATTCCACCTCGATCTGCCGCAGATTTCGCAGATTTGGCGCTACGGCAGCGTGGTGCGCAGCTGGCTGCTCGACCTCACTGCGGACGCGCTCGCCAAGAATCCAACGCTCGAAGGGCTTGAAGCTTTCGTCGAAGACTCCGGCGAGGGACGCTGGACTGTGATCGAAGCGATCGATCTGAATGTATCCGCGCCCATCATCACCGAGTCGCTCATGCGGCGCATCCGCTCGCGCGAAGACAACAACTTTACCGACCGCATGCTGGCCATCATGCGCAACGAGTTCGGCGGCCACGCGGTGAAGAAAGGCTGAAAGGCAGTCGTCAGTTGTCAGTGGTCAGTGGTCAGAGGCGCCTGGTCGAACTCTGAGGGTTTATGAATGACAATCTAGGGCGCATCGACGCGAATTGCGATAATCTCTTGGCTACATGCGGCTTTTGTTTGAAACTGATCACTGACCACTCGACTTGTCCGGAGGACAAAATGGCGACAATTCAGATGAAGGTTCGGCCCGAGGATCTTTCCCAGGTTCAACAGGGCGGCGAACGCATTCCCGACCCAGGCATCCTGGTAATCTTTGGCGCTTCTGGCGACCTCACCAAGCGCAAGCTTCTTCCTGCGCTCTACCATCTGCGCCAAAACAAGCTGCTACCCGCCAACTTTGCCATTGTGGGCGTGGCGCGCCGGCCGCTTGGCGACGAGTTCGCGGCCGACATGAAAGAGGGCATCGTCGAATTCGGCGGCGGCGATGCCTCCGACCCCGTGCTCGAAGATTTCGTAAAGCACATCAGCTACTTCGCCCTCAATTTCGACGATCCCAAGGACTACGCGGGCCTCAAGGCTGAGCTCGACCGCATCGACAAGGAAAAGAACATCGGGGGCAACCGTCTGTTCTATCTGGCCACGGCGCCGGAGTTCTTTGCCGGCATTATTGACAACCTGGGCGCGCAGGGCATGGCGCAGCCTGAAAAGGGGCTGACCGACATCGTGATCGAGAAGCCTTTCGGCCATGACCTGGATTCTGCGCGCGAGCTGAACCACAAGGTGAACGCGGTCTTCCATGAGAGCCAGGTCTTCCGCATCGACCACTACCTGGGCAAGGAGACGGTGCAGAACCTGCTGGTCTTCCGCTTCGCCAACGGAATTTTTGAGCCGGTGTGGAACCGCAACTACATTGACCACGTGCAGATCACCGTGGCCGAAACGCTCGGCGTTGAGGGACGGGGACCGTTTTACGAGAAGGCCGGAGCCCTCCGCGATGTGGTCCAGAACCACATGATGGAGCTGCTGTCGCTGGTTGCTCTCGAGCCGCCGTCAAGCTTTGAGGCCGAGAGCGTGCGCCGCGAAAAGCTCAAGGTCTGGCAGGCCATTCCGTCGATTCCGATTTTGAACGCCGTGCGCGGGCAATACGGGCCGGGCATAGTTCAGGGCGAGCACGTAATCGGCTATCGAGACGAGGAGCGCGTCAATCCCGAGTCGGGCACCGAAACCTACGCCGCGCTCAAACTGCAAATTGAGAACTGGCGCTGGGCGGGCGTGCCGTTTTATATGCGCGCCGGCAAGCGCATGCGCAAGCGGGCCACTGAAATCACCATCCAGTTTAAGCAGCCGCCGCTGCTCATCTTTAACCGCATGCAGGCGAGCGGCCCCTGCCAGGAGATTCAGCCCAACCTGCTCTCCATCCGCATCCAGCCCGACGAGGGCATTGCGCTGCGCATGGGCGCCAAAGTGCCCACCAGCTCGCAGATGTCGGTGTGCCCGGTGTACATGGACTTCGACTACGAAACCGCCTTCGGCAAATCGAGCGCCAACGGCTACGAGCGCTTGCTGCTCGACGCCATGCTCGGCGACCAGACGCTGTTCTCGCACCGCGACGGCGTGGAGACCAACTGGGCGCTCTACAACCCCATTCTCCAGGCATGGGCGAGTAAGAAGCCCGAAGTTTTTCCCAACTACTTTGCCGGAACGTGGGGCCCGGAGTGCAGTGACCGCCTGCTCGAGAAGGAAAACCACGTGTGGAGGAACGAATTGGGGCGCAAAGCGTAAAAGGGTAGCGCGGGGCTCCAGCCCGATGTAGGGGTCTCCCGACTCAGGGTACCCCCCTCCCCCCCGTTTTTGCCCCCCAGCCCCCTGCCAAAAGTCCTAAAGTCTATTGTTTTCAGCGAGATAGACGGTAGACTCTTCTTCCAAGTCTATTGTTTTCAATCGGTTAGGTTCTAAAGGTCCCGAGTTCTGGCCTGAGAAATCCGGCAACAACGTTGAGGATAGCGCGGCCTGGGGAATAAACCGGCAAAGGGGGCCGCGAACTAAGTCTTTTTGAATGATGGTCAGGGAAAAAAGGTGCAGGGCGAGGGGTTGACAACTCAAGGTTTAGGCCATTTCAGCTTCTTCTGGCGAGCTGGCTTCCTGGAGATCTTTTCCGTGAGTTTCTTAACGTGGAGCAATTCTGTTAGAACGCGGAGTTGCTTTGCGCTTTCATACCAACTTAGGCAAGTGCCCAGGTCTTCGGTCCAGACGTCGTTTGGAACAGCAGCCACCGGCTGGAGGATTTCGACTAAGCCGGGGTTCGCGGGACGGGGCAGCAGCCACGATGCAACGGTATAGCGGAAGTCTCTCCAATTTCCAGATGAAGGGTGCATGTTCACGGCGAGAATGTCGAAGTCGCCAAAACTGTACGGCCTTGTATTCTCTATGACCGGCTCTGCCTTAGCTCTCGTCGTCCCTGGCCCCAGTAGGGTCTTTTTGGAGGCTTTTTCTCCTGATCGCGTCTTTTGAACTTCGACAACAAAGAGGGAGCCTCTGTCGTAGTGGTTGGGATAGTAAAGTTTGGGTACCCCTATTTCGAGCCGCTGCAGTTTCACTTGAATTCGAGCGGTAACTTCGCCCTTCCTCAATAGTGCATCGTAAGAGTGATCGCCAATAAGCTCAACCGGACGCCAACCAGCGCTATTCGCGGGTGATCTTAACGAATGTACCTTCAGGCAATTCGCCGCTTAGCAGGTGAACGACGCCGTCTTTAACATAGCCTTCGAGGACCTGTTGAGGCGCTTTGGGCGGGCGTTCGTTGGCGTTAGCCCTAACTCCGCCAGATCCGCTAACACCGCTTCCTGATCCCTGACCCCTGATCCCTGACCCCTGACCCTTATCCATCGCCTCATTCGCCAGCAGATCGGCTTCCTTGTTGCCGCCGCGGAGGGTATGCGTGATGTCGAAGCGCTCGAGCCGGGCCGCGCGGCGTTTGGCCTCTTCCCACAGGGGCCGCAATCCGGGGCTGCCGACTTTATAGCGCCCCTTCATCTGGTTCACCATCAGCTCGGAGTCGGAAACCACCCTCATGTACTTCGCGCCGTTCTGGATCGCCCACTCAAGCACCGCGAGGAGCCCGGAATATTCGGCGTAGTTGTTGGTCTGGGTGCCGAGGAACTGGCTGAGCCTGGCGACAGTCCGGCCCTGGGAGTCCTCAATTACCGCTCCATAGCCGGATGGGCCGGGGTTGCCGCGAGAGCCGCCATCGCAGTGGGCGGTAAACCAGGCGGGGGCGGAGGAGGCGGGTTCGTCGAAGAGGTTTCCGGTCATTGAGTTCCAGTTTAAAGGCAGGGAGCGGAAAACAGGGAGCAAAGGAGCGACGGAGCAAGGGAGCGAGGGCATTTAGTTTGCATCGGTTACTAAATGGATTACTGTGCGTCCATTCGGGTAAGCACACTGATCCAACCTCCGCGGCGGGGAGACGGAGATGGGAATGGAAGCAGACGCGGCGAGTTTAGCGACGGTCACCGCGCGGCGCGGTTTAGGCTGGGCGGCCAGCGGAAGGGTACAATCCTTTCGAGGAATGGCTGCGACTAGAGCAATGGGCGGTGCGAACTCCGGCGATGCCGGCCGCGAAGCGGCGGGCGCGGCGGAGCGCCTGTTGGCGCGGCAGGGCGAGATGGACCTGATTCGCGAAGCCCAGTCGGGTTCGCGCACGGCCTTCGACGCGCTGGTTCGCCAATATGAGCACCAGGTGCTGCGGCTGGCGCTGCATCTAACCGGCAGCGAGCACGACGCCGAGGACATTTACCAGGAGGCTTTTTTGAAGGCCTACCGGTACATCGGCAACTTCAGGTTCGAGTGCTCGTTTTACACCTGGATTTACCGGATCGTCACAAATCTCTGCTTAGATCAACTGCGCCGGCGCAAGACCCGCCGCGAAGATCACGCAGTGGTGGTTGACCGTTCTGGCGACGAAGTCGACCTGCTGGCGGCGGTTTCAGATAACCGGTCGTTTTCAAACCCGGCGCGCGAACTCGACCGCAAGGTGCTGGCCGAGAAAATTCAGAACGCGCTTGATAAGCTGACGCCGCGCGAGCGGATGGTTTTTGAGCTGAAGCATTACCAGGGTCTCCGCCTGCGCACGATTGGAGAGATGTTGAACACCACTGAGGAGACGGCCAAGAACACGCTCTTCAGGGCGACAAAGAAGTTAAGGGTTCAGCTGGCGGATATGCGGTAAGAACAGCTATTAGCTTTTAGCTATCAGCTGGTTTTTGGGGAAAAGGGTCCGTTTCATCAATCGAGGACTCAATGAAAACACGACGAGCTCGGACAAATTAAAGACGAGCTAACAGCTAAAAGCTAATAGCTAAAAGCTGCTTTTTGAGGCTGGAAGGACGTAGATATGAATTGCGAATTAGCGAGGGAGCGAATCGTGGCGGCGGCCTGGCAGGAGCTGTCGGACGAGCATGCCCACGAGCTGGAACGGCATGTGGCGGCGTGCCCGGAGTGCCAGAGCGAGTGCGAGCAGGTGCTTGCGCTGAAGGTGCTCACCGACGCCAATCCGGTGCAGGAACCGGCGCCGAACCTGGTGGCGCGGGCGCGGCTCAGGCTTGACGAGGCGCTGGACAGCCTGCCGCCGAAGCGCTGGTACGAGCGCTGGAGCACGCTGGCCTGGAACAATTTTGCGCGGCTGCAGAGCGCGCCGGTGGCAGCGGTACTGCTTCTGGTGATTGGCGGGGGAGCCGGCAGCCTGGGCGGATACGAGTATGCCCAGGGCCGCGTAGCCCATAGCGCCGCCCTGCAAGTGGCGAGCGCGTCGAAAGCTCAAGAGGGGAATCAAGGTGCAGCTGCGCTGGCCAACGTGGCGAGCGTGTCAGGGATTGTGCGCCAACCCAACAGCGAAATTGTGGATGTGAGCTACAACCAGGTAGTGCCGCGGCAGATCCAGGGCTCGCTTGACGACCCACAGATTCGCCAGCTGCTGATGCTGGCCACGGCCAATGCCAGCAGCCCCGGCGTTCGCGACGACTCGGTGGCTCTGCTGGCGGCCGAGTGCCGCGCCGGTCACAGCTGCCAGCCTTCGGGCATCCGCGACGCGCTCATGTTTGTGCTGCGCAACGACAAAAGCGCTGCCGTGCGCCAGAAGGCGCTGGAAGGATTGCAGCCATATGTTTCACAGGATATTCGCGTTCGTGACGCGGTTCTCGAGTCGGTGATGACTGACAGCGATCCTCACATCCGGTCGGCTGCCATTGGGCTGCTTGAGCCGGTTGAGGCCGACACCAGCGTACGCCAGGTTCTTTATTCGGTTTCGACCACCGATAACAATCCTCAGATTCGCAATGATTCCCGGCAGGTTTTGCGCCGGGTTTCTGAGATTCAATAATTCGCAGTAAACCGGCCACGGGCCAACTTTAGAGCCCGGACCGGCAGGAACAACATTCGGAGAGAAAAGCAATGAAACACATTTTGAGGCCGTATCAGATTCTCAATCGTTGGAGTGAAATCACGCTTGCTGTGGCAGCGCTGTGCCTTTTCGGGGCGCCGCGCGCGATCGACGCGCAGGCCAGGAGCGTGATGAGCATCTTTGCCAATCCGTTCCCGTCGCTCTCGCATACGTCGCAGGGGTACCTGGGCGTGGACCTTGGCGACATTGACCAGGATAAAGCGCAGCAATTAAAGCTCAAGGATGTTCGCGGCGCGGTAATAACGCTGATTGACCACGATGCCCCGGCCGGAAAGATCGGCCTGAAGGTGAACGACGTGGTGCTCTCGCTCAACGGCCAGACCGTTGAAGGCGCAGAGCAGCTCAAGCGGATGCTGCACGAGATTCCCGCGGGCCGCAAGGTGAGCCTGGAGATCAGCCGCGACGGAAACATTCAGACGCTCGCAGTTGAGCTGGCCGATCGCGAGGCCATGGAACGCGACGTGTGGGACAAGATCGACAAGGACGGCGACCTGAATTCGCCCGCGCCGGGAATGGGAATCCTGGGACCAGACGGCGACGTGTCCGCGCCTCCCGGATTTCACATGCCGTTTTTTGGCTCGAGCCTGAAGGTGGGCGCGCTGGTGGAACCGCTGACCTCGCAGATGGCCGATTACCTGGGCGTGAACGGCGGTCTGATGGTGAAGCAGGTTGGCCGCAAGACCGAGGCGGCCAACGCCGGGCTGCGCGCTTTCGACGTGATTCTGAAGGTTGGCAGCGAGCCCATCAATACGTCGGCCGACTGGGAACGAGCTCTTCGCGCGAACGAGGGCAAACAGGTGCAGGTAACAATCCTGCGCGACAAGAAACAGCAGACGCTTAACCTGCAGGTGGATTCAAAGCGCCACAGCGAGCTGGAGTGGCTTGACGTGTTCGGCGATGACGACCCGGCGCTGGTGGCCGAGAACGATCTGGTGATGCCCGAGGCGCTTGAGGCTCAGACCGACGCTGCCGCGGCGCAGGACCAGATACAGGACCAGATTGATAAGCAGGTGCAGACCCAGGTTCAAGACAACGAGCAACTGCGCAAGCAGCTTGAGAGCCAGGCCGACGAGCTGCGCAATCAGATCCAAGGTCAGTTAAAAGGCCTGACAGACAAGCAGACCGAGCAGTTACTGAAGCAGGCTGAGCAGATGGCGCAGCAGGCCGGGCAGCTGCAGCAGAGCATCAACCCAGATCAATTCAAGGTTGACCCCAGGCAGATGCAGCAGCTGCAACAGCAGATGGATCAATTGCAGAAGAACTTCAATTCCGACCAGTTCAAGCAGCAATTCCAGATGAACCAGAAGCAGATGGATCAGTTTCAGCAGCAGATGCAACGGTTCAAAATGGACCAGTTCAAGGTCGATCCAAAGGCGATGCAGCAACTGCAAGACCAGATGAAGCAGTTCAAAGTTGACCCAAAGCAGATGGAAGAGCTGCAGCAACAGATGAAACAGCTGCAACAGCAGTTCAAAGATCAGATGGAAAACTGGCAAGAGCGGCAGTCAGGGCACTTCGTCTAGCTTCGGTCGAGTTTCAGTCCAGTCGAGCCAGGAACCAGGGCGCCCGCCGCAATTCGGCCGGCGCCCTTTGATTTTGTGCGGTTTTCGCCAGTCGCGCCGCCCAGCTACTTAAATCCGCCGCTCACACCTCGAATTTTCCGCCCACGATCCACAGGTTTTCTTCCCCCCGCCCAACACCGTACACTACTGTTTCGATCAGTTTCATCGAGGTGCAATCAGACATGCCTTATCCCACGAACTATCGCTATACCCGCGAGCATGAGTGGATCTCGGTTGAGGGTTCCATTGGCGCTATTGGCATTACCGATTACGCCCAGAATTCGCTGGGCGATATTGTGTACGTTGACGCGCCCAAGGTCGGCGACACGGTAACGGCCAATGCCACCTTCGGCTCGGTTGAGAGCGTGAAGGCCGTCAGCGACCTTTATTCGCCTGTCTCCGGAACGGTGACCGAGGTGAACGAGGCGCTGAAGACCGAGCCCGACAAGATTAACGCAGCCGCCCACGAGACTTGGATTATCAAGGTAGAGCTTTCGAATCCGGGCGAGGTCGATTCGCTGTTGGACGCCGCGGCCTACGAGGCGTTTATCGCGGAGGAACAGTGATCAGTGGTCAGTGAACAGCGAACCGCGTTCGATGATTTGCAGCTAAAGAATTCTTAGAATGCCCGGGGGCGGTGGAAGGTGAAGTGGAATTGGCGCAATCGCGCATAACTGACCACTGATCACTGGCCACTGACCACTCGGTCCGAAGGACCCACATGCGCTACCTCCCCAAATCCGATGCTGAACGCGCCAAAATGCTTGCCGATATCGGCGCCGGCTCCATTGACGATCTGTTCTCGACCATTCCCGCTGAATACCGGCTCACCCGCGATCTCGAGGTGCCTCGCCAGTTCGGCGAGAGCGAGATTGTCGACTATTTCAAGGCCGCTGGCCACAAGAATTCCACTGAATATGCCAGTTTCCTCGGCGCGGGCGCATACCGGCACTACCGGCCGGTGATTATCGACGCGCTGGTGCAGCGTGGCGAATTTTTGACCAGCTACACGCCCTACCAGCCAGAGATTACGCAGGGCACTCTGCAGGCCATCTTCGAATTCCAAACCATGATTGCCGAGTTGACCGGCATGGATGTGGCCAACGCGAGCATGTACGACGGGTCGACGGGCGCGGCAGAAGCCGTGATGATGGCGGTGCGCGTAACCGGCCGGCACCAGGCAGTGGTGGCGCGAACGGTGCATCCCGAGTACCGCGAGGTGATGGCGACCTACGCCAAACACCAGGGGTTGCCTTCAACGCTGGTCGGCTATAACGCCGAGACAGGCCGCGTGGATCTTGAAGCGCTCGACGCCTCGATTACCGACCAGACGGCATGCGTGCTGGTGCAAAGCCCCAACTTTTTCGGCGTGATTGAAGACATTCCGGCGATAGCCGAGATCGCGCACAAGAAGGGCGCACTGCTCGTCGTCTCAATCGCCGAAGCTGTTTCGCTGGGCGTTGTGCGGCCGCCGGTCGAGGCTGACATTGTCGCTATGGAGGCGCAGTCGTTTGGCGTGGCGCTCAGCTATGGCGGTCCGTTCTGCGGAGTGATTGCGGCCAAGGAGCCCTACCTGCGGCAGATGCCCGGACGGCTGGCAGGGCAGACGGTAGATTCGAACGGATACCGCGGATTCGTGCTGACGCTGGCCACGCGCGAGCAGCACATCCGGCGCGAAAAGGCGACCAGCAACATTTGCACCAACCAGGCATTGGTGGCGCTGATGGCCACGATCTTCCTTTCGGTTTACGGCAAAGAAGGCATTCGCGAACTGGCCGAGCACAACCTGGCAAAGGCGGATTACGCGGCGAAGACGCTTGGCGCGCAGGCCGGCGCAAAGTTGCGCTTCACGGGCGCGCCGCGCTTCCACGAGTTTGTGTTGCAGACCGAAGAAGCGCCCTCGGCATTAAGCGCGCGGCTGCTTGAGAACAAGATTGTGGGCGGCGTTGAGCTGAGCCGCTGGTATCCGGAGCTGAAGAACTGCACGCTCTGGTGCGCAACGGAAGTGATGCCGCGCGAAACAATCGACAAAGCGGCGAAAGTCTTGGCAAGTGTGACGGTGGAGGCATAGGGCAGTGAGCAGTGCACGTCAAAGACTTCGAGACAATATTCTCAAACGCGGCGCGCTGTCCTTTGTGCTCGTTTGGGGCGTGCTGTTCTTCGGCGGAGGGACGTTCCTGATCGACCTCTGCTTCAGAGTTCTCGCTCGTCACGAAGTGCTAAATACGAATCTGGTCATTGGAATCGCGTTCGAAAAAACTCTTGGGGGCGTCCTCTGGGGATGGATCATGTGGTTCTTCTTTTTGGGAAACTCGGCGAAACATCCTCGCTAAAGCTCATCGCTTTGTAACAGGGCATGACTTTAGTCGTGCCGAAACGACAGGAAAAAAGGAGCGGGCTTTAGCCCCTGCAATGGCGCAACCCGGCAGAAACTCGCCACCTGAAAACATTCTCAGCCCGGCTCGCACGTTTTTCACAACGACGGGAACGAGCATGGGACGCAGGCTATTGCAATCGGAGCGCAATGCCGGCCTGTTGATCGATGTGCTGCGTTCGCTGGTTGCAGAACGCAAGTTTCAATTACACGACTTTGTGATCATGCCCGACCACGTTCATTTGCTCCTCACAGTCTTCGACGAAATGACGATTGAAAAAGCCATGCAGTTGATCAAGGGCAGGTTCTCTCATCGGCTATCCCATGAACTCGGTTACAAAGGCGAGGTCTGGCAGCGAGGGTTTTCAGAAGTGCAGGTGTTGGGCGAAGCCAATCTATCAAAGCACCGTGAGTACATCGCAAATAACCCGGTGAAGGCGGGCTTGGTGGATGCGCCGGAGAAATATCCGTATTGTTTTGCGAGTTTGGCGAGAAAGAAGATCGAAGCGCACAGAGCTCAACCTGTGACGAAAAGTTAAGGTTGGTCCAGCATTTGCAGGGGCTAAAGCCCACACATCAAGTTAGCATTTATTCGGCACGACTAAAGTCGTGCCCTGTTACAAGGCAAAGCACCGGCAAGGTTGACGGCGCGATTTGCGCGCAGGATTACAGGCACAGGAAACTCGCAAGACCGGATTGACGACACAGAGGTAAACGAATGGCGACTGATTCACAATTTCCCGCACCCCGCACCACCGGCAAAGTCCGTCCCCACCAGACGCAGAATGAAGCGCTGATGTTTGAGAAGTCGTCGCCGGGCAAGAAGGCTTACAAGCTGCCTCCGCTCGACGTGCCGGCTGTTGACCCCGCGGCGTTGCTGGGCGATGCGCACCGAAAGACCCCGGGCTTGCTCCCCGAGCTATCCGAGATCGAGTTGATCCGCCACTTCACGCGCCTCTCCACCTGGAACTACGCCATCGACCTGGGCATGTATCCGCTCGGCTCGTGCACCATGAAGTACAACCCGCGCGTGAATGAATTCGTCTCGCGCATCGAGGGCCTGGCCGAGGCGCATCCCTACCGGCCCGAGTCGCTGGCGCAGGGAATTCTCGAGATCATTGACCTGCTGCAGAAGTGCCTGATCGAAATCACCGGCATGGACACCATTACGCTGCAGCCGGCGGCGGGCGCGCATGGTGAGTTCACCGGCATTCTGCTGGTGCGCGCGTGGCACGAGTCGCAGGGCAATCCGCGCCACAAGATTCTCATTCCCGACTCGGCGCACGGAACCAACCCCGCAACCGCGGCCATCTGCGGCTACCAGGTCGAAAATCTCAAGTCGAATGCCGACGGCGGAATCGATCTCGACGCGCTCGAACGGCAGGTAACGGACGATACCGCCGCGCTGATGCTAACCAACCCGTCGACTCTCGGCGTCTTCGAAAACCAGATTCACAAGATCGCCGACATTCTGCACGCCAAGGGCGCGCTGCTCTACATGGACGGCGCAAACATGAACGCGCTGGTGGGCAAGGTGCGGCCGGGCGATTTTGGTGTGGACGTGATGCATTTGAATCTGCACAAGACTTTCTCGACTCCGCATGGCGGCGGCGGCCCGGGATCGGGGCCGGTGGCATGTAAGAAGTTTCTGGAGCCGTTTTTGCCCACCCCAGTGCTCGTCCGAGTCGAGGACGGGACGAAGGACTGCCCCGACGCTGGCGATTGGGAAGACACCAATGCCGAGCCCGGTCCTGACGGCTGCCCCCCACTTTTCCGCGCTCCAATCCATAAGCCGAACGGGGAACTGGTTGGTGGTACGAATCTGTCGCCGGGTGCCCCAGGTCCCTCGCTTTTGGGGACCTGGGAGGCCAGCTCCGCAGGCCAGTTGTCCTGGGATTACAACCGGCCGCAGTCGGTAGGCCGCGTGCGCGCATTCTACGGCAATACCGGAATGTTCATCCGCGCGCTCGCATACATCCTCGCCAACGGACCGGACGGCCTGCGGCAGACCACCGAAGACGCGGTGCTGAACGCGAATTACATTCGCAAAAAGCTTGAAGACCTGTATGAGTTGCCGTACAAGACGCCGTCGATGCACGAGGTGGTATTCAGCGACAAACGGCAGGCGGCGCATGGCGTAAAGACCGGCGACATTGCCAAGCGGCTCATCGATTACGGCTTCCATCCCTACACGGTGAGCTTTCCGCTGATTGTGCACGGCGCGCTGATGATTGAGCCCACGGAGAGCGAATCGGTTGAGGAACTCAACCTGTTCATCGACGCGATGCGCTCAATTGCTCGCGAGGTTGAGGAGACGCCGGAGCTGGTGAAGAGTGCGCCGCACTCGACTCGGGTTTCGCGGCTCGACGAGGTGCAGGCCGCGCGCAAGCCGGTATTGCGCTGGAAGCCGGAAAAGCAGTGATCAGTGGTTAGTGATCAGTAGAAGCATGGCAGCGACGCCGCTGCCCTGCCCTGTTTTCAGCGCCCGATGAAGCGGCCGAAAACACCATCCATCGGAACAATCATTTTGAACCACAGCTTGTCGCCGCCGAAGCGGTTCTCGACGAGCGTTTCGTGCTGCCAGTCAGCCAGAAAGATTACGTGCTGCTTGTTTTGGAAGCCCAGGCTGGGCCCGATGGCGAGCACGCGTCCGCGACGGCCCTCGCTCCATAAGCCTGCCGCGGCCGGCACAACTACACCGGACTGCGTGTCGCTGGTAGTTTGCACGATTGCGTAGCCCGTGCCACCCAGCATCCAGTTGCCGAAGTGCTAGCCGGCGGCGTAGTCGGTGTGGAACTCCTGGCCGGAGTGGTAGTCGGTTGCCTGATTGGTGGTCTTCAGGTCGTACATGAGCTTGGCTGAGGCTTCCCAGCCGTTCTTCGGCAACAAGCTTACAGCAACGAGCGGATCGAAGCCGTAGTAGTTCGATCCAATACTCACGCGGGCATCGTTCTTGTCGTAATAGCCGGTAGGCAGAAAGAAGTCGACAGCGGCCACGGCGTGCCACCTGGGATGATGCCAGCCGAGGATGAAGGGATTGACGGTGATGTCGCCGATTGCTGTCTTGCTCGCAGTTCCGTTCATGTCGACCGACTGGTAAACCACTGGAACGATCACATGCGCGCCATAATCCGCGCCCAGCAGCTTGAGGTGAGATATCTCAACAAACCGGAGGGCGTTGAATGTGGCGTCAACCGAGGGAGTTGAGCCATTCAGCAGCGCGTTTGCTCCCGATCCGCCTTTGAGTTTGCCGCAGTAGAAGCCAAAATAATTCACGTAATAATTGCCGGGCGGCGGAATAGCGCCGGCAAACCAGTTTTCAGCGCCATTGGGATATTGGTCGCCGCCTTCCTTGCCCCACGAAGGTGAAGCAATCACTGCGACTGCGAGCAGGATGGCAAAAAGTATACGTTTCATGCGGGTCTCCGCGGGCCTCTGCTTGAATGCGCAGAATTGCCCGTTCCGCGCGACGCTCGCGACGTGAAGACGCCCGGAGCCGCACACGTGAGTTATCGACGCGCGTAAGCATTCGCGTTATAGGCGGGATATTACCGACGGAATTAGGCGGTGGGCGGCGGGCGGCGGTCAGGCGCCGCTGCGCTTGCGAAAGACTATGTTGAGCTCGCGCCGCCAGTCTTCGTTGAGCGCGATCAGTTCCCACTGAATTTTTGGAGAGAAGTAGCGCAGCACCGGCTCGTTTGCCGGATGGATGCGAAGAGCCGGGCCGATGAGTATGAGGCGCGGCTCGAGCTCAGAAATTTCAGAGTCGGGAAAATAGCCGGTGCGCTCGAAGGGCGACAGAGGCCGCGTGACGCCGGCGGGCGTTTGGCGGTCGGCATTGAGTGCGCGTACGCGAATCCAGTAATCGAGAGCCTGCATGGGCAGGTGCAGATCTTCGTCTGCCTTGATTTCAATCACTGCGAGACGGTTGCGCTGATCGAGTGCGAGCAGGTCGAGCAATCCCCGATCGCCCGACGAGATTGCCGGCACCTGCGAGTAGACCGGTTCGCCGCGGATCTCGGGCAGCAGCTCGCCGATCTTCATGCGCAGCTCGCTTTCAAGCCAGCGCTCGGGCTGCATGCGGAAGAGCGGGTCGGTATGCGCGCCGGCGGAATTGCGGCTCAAAAAAAGGCGCGCGAAGAGTTCGCGGCAAGCGTCTACATTTTCGTCGGTCAGCACGGTTTCGTTTGCGCCTGCACCGAAGGTGGCTTCATTCTTGCTGGTGAACGAGTGCGCGGCAGCGCCATGGCGGACGCGCGCAAACTCGAGTCCGTGCAGCAACAGGCCAACTTCAGCAGGCGTGCCGGCCCGGAGTTCGACACGCCGCCGCGCGGACGCGGGAACAAGCTCCATCAGGCGGTCAATTCCAGGCTGGCAGCGCTCGATTGCAGCTGCAGCCGAAAAGGCGTGCATGAGCCGCGACTCAAGATTGCCGGTATCGTCGATGTCGACCTGGGCGAGCTCTTCGCTGCGCTCATCGAGAGTGTAGAGCTCAAAACTTGCGGCGCCGTGATTGAGCCAGGCCATGCGCTCTGCCGTCGTCCGCCAGGCGCCTGCGGGAACAATCACCTTGAGCCCGCCAAAGTGGCGGCGCACATCGCCCTTCTGGCGGCAGTAGTCGAGCCAGAGCACGCCGAGCGTGAGTATTCCGTCGACCATCGCGCCCGATTCGCACTCGCCCACGCCGATCACGGCATCGGCGGCCGTGCCTTTGAGCAGGCGGCCGCGGATGTAGGCCGGACCGAAGCTGTGTTCCAGATCCATGGCCGAGCGCAGGCCGTCGACCTTGGCGCCGATAAAGTGACGCGTCAGAGCGCGCTCGAGAAGTCGTTGATAGTTGCGGCGGGCCGCGTCGCGCGCCGTGGGAGTGCGGCGGTCGCTGGATGGAACCAGTTCCAATGCCTGTGCTTTGGTTGCGCCCATGCGGCGAGTCATCAGGCGAAGACTCGCGGCACGCGGCTGCACCTCGATTACGCTGCGCACCAGGTTGCGCTCGTCGCTCCACAACTCGAGCAGGCAGCGGCCGTGCGCATCTTTTGTGGAGTAGCGGGCCGACCGCATGTCGAAGAGGACGCGGCCATCTTCGAGAATAGCCGCGGCGGGATGCTTGAGAATGTACTCTTCGATTTGCCGCGCCAGGCGCGCGGCAGGCGAGATCTCGGCGTTCAGGCCCGCTTCCATTTGCCGCTACCAGCCCATGCGCTCGCGCAGCGCGGTAATATGCGCTGTGTGGTGTTGCGAGTGCCAGGCGTAAAGAGCGAGAGTGAGGGCAAGGTCAGACGGGCCGCGCTCGGGATGCTTGATGCCGCGCGCAAAGTCCGGCTCGCTCATTGACTCAAGCAGCGCCACCCAGCGCGCATGCAGCGCCTCAATAAGAACCAGCGACCCGTCGATGGGCAGCGTCTTGCTGTCAGGCAATTCGGCCCAGGCCTTTTCGTCGTAGGGCTTGATGGTGGGCCAGTCTTCAGTAAGCGCGAGTTTGAAGCGGACCACGCTGTTCACGTGGCTGTCGGCAACGTGGTGCACAAGCTGGCGCACGGTCCATCCGCGGTCGCGATAAGGCGTGTCGAGCTGCGCATCGCTGAGGCCGCTCACGGCCGCGCGAAGGCGCTCGGGCAACTGGCGCAGGGTTTCAATATGTTCGGCGCGAACGGTCGCCGAGTTCGACTCGGGCGCCTTGAATTTTCCAATGGGATAACGCAGGTCAACTTCGGTCATGGCAAAACACTACCATGACACGCGGCTGGTGGTCTGTAGACGCGTTCTCAGTGAGTGTAAAGATGTATTGCCGGAGGAAGTGCGCTAAGCGGGATGGCCCTGCTTCTGCCTTTGCTTGTGGATATGCATCTTGTAGCTTTTGGGGGCTTTGTAGCGGTAGCTGATGTGGTGATGATGAGTGATCTTGAGTTTCGGGTTCAAGGCAGACGCGGGGCCTGCACACACGGCTACGAGCAGCGCTAATGCAAGCAGTTTCTTCATGTCAAAGATCGTATCACGCTTTCGTTTAGAGGTTAAGACTGCGTTGCCGGACTCTTACAAAAAGAGCAATCCGGCGGCAGCAGGCCACAATCTGGCGCAAACCCTCAAACGGGCTTACCCAGCGTGATGGTGATGATGGTGGTGGTGATGGTGATGGCCAGCGGCAAAAGCGGCCGGGCCGGCGAAGACCATCAGGAGGAGAATTACCGCGAAAATTCTTTTCATGGATCGCATCCTAGCAGAGTTGATTTCGTGACGGAAGCACCTTGCCGCATCTCGAATCAAGAGAGCAACGAGGGGAAAACAGACAACGAGACATCCTCCCCTGGGATTGCCCTTCCGCCGTTCGGGCTTTCTAGGTAATTGGACGCGGAAAGCATAAACTGGGATGACGATGGGATCAACGAAAGCTTCTCCACACCCAAACCAGAAGCTCTATTTTTTTGAGGAGTTCGGCATTACCGAGCGGTTGCTTGAGCGCTGCCTGGGTGAGGCGCTGAGCGCAGGCGGCGACTACGCCGACCTTTACTTTGAGGCCGTTACGGCAACGAGCCTGGCGGTCGACGAGCAAATTGTGAAGTCGGCAAGCCAGGGGTCGAGCGCGGGTTGCGGCGTCAGGGTAGTGAGCGGCGAGCGCACCGGGTACGCATACACCGACAATCTAAGCCCCGACCGGCTGCTTAGGGCGGCGCGCACAGCAGCAATTATCGCCTCGGGCCCCGCAAAACAACCCGTGCAGGCATTCACCGAGGTCGAGGCCCGGAATCTTTACCCGGTTCCGTTGGGCGGATACGATCTGGACCTGGCCGAGCGGCTTGCGCTGATTCTGCGCGCCGATCGCGCTGCGCGGGCCTTCGATCCACGGATTGTGCAGGTGCACGCCAGCTACTTCGAGGAGATGCGGCGGATTATGATTGCCGCCTCGGATGGCGCATTTGCCACTGACACACAGCCGCTTTGCCGCCTGAATGCAAACGCAATTGCCAAAGAAGGTGCGCTAACCACCAGGGGCTCGGCGGGTGGCGGGGGCAGAGCCGGCCTGGAACAATTTACCGGAAGCAAAAGCCCGGAAGGCCTGGCACACGAGGCTGCGCGCGGTGCCATTCTGCAGCTTGGCGCGGTTGCGGCGCCGGCGGGCGAGATGCAGGTGGTTCTGGGGCCGGGATGGCCGGGGATTTTGCTGCATGAGGCGGTAGGCCACGGGCTTGAGGCTGACTTCAATCGCAAAAAGACGTCGGCGTTTGCCGGGCTGGTTGGCCAAATGGTGGCCAGCCCCAAGGTGACCGTGGTGGACAACGGGACCATGGCCGGACGGCGCGGCTCGCTCAACGTGGACGATGAAGGGTCGGCGACACAGGAAACGGTGTTGATTGAGAACGGCGTGCTGAAGGGGTATTTGTCTGACAAGCTATCGTCGCGGCTCATGGGCATTGCCAATACTGGCTCGGGACGGCGTGAGAACTACCAGTCCATCCCCATGCCCCGCATGACCAACACCTACATGCTGGCCGGCGACGACTCGCCTGAAGACATTATTCGCAGCGTCAAACACGGGCTCTACGCCGTGAACTTTGGCGGCGGCAGCGTAGATATTACCAACGGCAAGTTTGTGTTTTCAGCCAGCGAGGCGTACCTGATCGAGGACGGCAAAGTGACGGCTCCAGTACGCGGAGCCACGCTGATCGGCAACGGCCCCGAGGCGCTGAAGTACGTGTCGATGGTGGGCAACGACCTGAAGCTCGATGAGGGCATTGGAGTGTGTACCAAAGACGGCCAGGGCGTGCCAGTCGGCGTAGGCATTCCGACGGTCAAGCTGGATCGGATGACGGTGGGGGGAACGGGCCGATGAAGAAAGGAACAATCTATGGATGGCCCAAGACAGATTGAGATACTGTCGGATCAAGAGCTCATAAAAAGAATCACAGAATTACTCGGGCATTGGCCTTTGTACAGGAAGCTCAAGTTTAAGAACGAGACGCTTCACCACTATCCCGAGATAGTCCGCACCTTCTGCCCTGTTTGCCGTGGGGAACGGAACTTTGATCAATTTTCGTGGGAGGGTATGAAGTCGTATCGAAGGATACAAGGACCGTCAGGCCCAGAACAGGCCGACACAGCAAGGCGCGCTCTTAGAACTCTCTCCTACAGGTGCCCAGACTGCAAACAGCATTGGATTTCGTTTGTTGTCTTTTGGCAACAAGGTGCAGATGGGGAGAAGAACGCGATCCTGAAGTGCGGACAATTTCCAGAGATTGAGACCCTAATTGACGGTGACCTTGAGAAGTCCATCTCTGTTGACGACGCCGTCCTCCTGAAAAAGGCCATCCGGGCGCGCAATTTCAATTTTGGACTGGCTGCTGTGGCGTATTTGAGGCGAGTTGTAGAGAATCAAATCGATCCGCTGATTGACAGGCTATTGCTGGATCGAAAGGGCAGCAACGAGAAACTACAAGCAAGAATAGCGAAAGCTAAGAAGGATCGAGGGTTCAGAAAGCGCCTTGACCTGATCGGAACAATACTGCCTACCTATCTGAAACCGAATGGAGGCCAGAATCCTCTTACCCACCTGTATCGGCTAGCCAGCGAAGGCGTACATAACCTACCGGAAGACGAATGCATCGAGATATTCGACGAGAGCTTAGTGGTCTTCTCCTTCGTGTTTCGCGAACTGCATCGTCACCAAACCGAAGTTAAGTCATTCTCAGAGAGCCTTAAGGGAATCGTGCAAACCTAAGAGTGAGTGTGGCGGAAAAGTTTGGCTCGTCGAGCGCAAAGGAGATCTCATGACCATTCCATTCGAAGAGATTAGCGCCCGGATGCTGGCCAATCCTGAAGTTCGGCGCGAATACGATGCCCTCGGACCCGAGTTCGAAGCCTTGGCAAAATCAATCGCCGCCAAGCAGGCTAAAGGGAACAAGAAGAAACCCTCTTCACGCCGCATGCTCAAGACTAACCCGAACCTTACGCCCAAGCGCTGAAGCGATATTCACCAGCGCGTCCAGCGAGAATCGCGAAATCCGCCCACGCAGCAGATCGTTGATTCGCGGCTGTGACACTCCGCACCGTTTCGCCGCTTCCTTCTGCGTCCAGCCGCTCGCCTTGATAATCGCCTCGATCTCGTCCATCAAATCGGAGCGCACAGTGAGGTTCGCCGCCTCTTCGGGCGTCTCCGCAATCGCATCCCAGACATTCGCAAATTCATGCATTTCCAGCTTGCTCATACATCACCTCGCATCAACTGTTTGAATCGCAGTTTGGCGATATCCTTATCCCGTTTCGAAGTCACTTGCGTCTTCTTTTGAAATGCATGAAGAACGTAAACTGCGTTGGCGAATCTCGCCACGTACATCACGCGAAAGGTTCCCGATTCATCCCAAACTCGGATCTCCTCCACGCCTTTGCCTACATCGGGCATGGGCTTGAAGTCATCCGGCAGATCGCCTTTTTGCACTTTCAAAAGCTGGCGGCCGACGCTCTGTCTCGCGTCCCGGGGGAACTCGCACAATGCTTTATGCGAGTCGCCGAGAAACCGCAATACTTTCACTTTTGAAGTATATCAGATTGGATATATCGCGCAATAGCCACATGCCTGTCAGGTGCGCTCAGTTTGTTACTGTTGACCCATGCCCCAAACCGCTCCATCCCCGGCCGAGACCAACATCGATCTTCAATCGCTCGTTACCGACGTTGTTGCCCTGGCCATGAAGGCCGGGGCCACCGACGCCGAAGCCGTAGCCCGCGAGGGCGACGAGTTCAGCGTCAACGTGCGCATGGGCGAGGTTGAAACCATCAAGGAGTCAGGCTCCCGTGCTCTCGGGTTGCGCGTGTTCAGGGGAAAGCGGTCGGCCTCAACCTCCACTAGTGATCTGACTTCAGACGGCGTGCGCAAGTTGATTGAAGGCGCAATGGCGCTATCGCAGATTACGGAAGAAGATCCTTTCGCGGGCCTGCCGGAAGCTGAGGAATTTGGCCCGGCGGTCGAGATTCCGCGCGCCGAAGACCAGCATCTCTACTTCGACGACGTTTACTCGCTGCCCGCGGCTGAGCGGGTTGAATGGGCGCGGCGCTGCGAGGCTGCGGCGCTGGCTGCCGATCCGCGCATCAACAATTCCGACGGGGGCAGCTTTGACGCATCCACCGGACGGCGGGCCATCGCCAACTCGCGCGGGTTTGCGGGCGGATACCGTTCGAGCTATGCGGGCGTGAGCGCGGCGCCGCTGGCCACCGATGCCGACGGAAAGATGCAGCGCGACGGCTGGTGGTCGAGCGCGCGTTCCCTGGCATTGCTGGATTCGCCTGAGTCGGTAGGCTTGGAGGCGGCGCGCAGAACAATTCGCCGGCTCGGCGCGCGGCGGGTTCCCACGCAGCGCGTGCCGATTGTTTTTTCCCCCGAATCTGCGCGGACGCTGATTGGGTCGATCTTCGATGCCGTGTCGGGCGACTCGATCTGGCGCGGCGCGTCGTTTCTGGCAGGCAAGCTGGGCGAGACGATTGCCGTTTCGGGACTCACCGTGGTGGACGACAACCTGATGGTGTTGCCGAACGGCGCCGGCGGATTCGGCACCTCGCCGTTTGACGCGGAGGGACTGCCATCGCTGCGAACCCTGGTGATTGAACACGGCGTGCTGAAGAACTACATGCTGAACACCTACACGGCGCGCAAGCTGGGCATGAAGTCGACGCATAACGGTGCGCGCGGGCTGGCCGGCACACCCGGCGTCGGGTGCGGGAATTTGTACGTTCATCCCGGTCTCTCATCCAAAGAGCAAGTCGTCGGAGACGTCAAGGCAGGACTGTATGTGACCAGCCTGATGGGAACCGGTGTGAACGTGGTGACCGGCGATTATTCGCGCGGCGCGGCGGGTTTGTGGATCGAGAACGGCGAGCTGACCCACGCGGTCGAAGAGATAACGATTGCCGGCAACCTGGGCGAAATGCTGAAGAATATTACGGCCATCGGAAGCGATTTGGTATTTCGTACTTCGATTGCCTCGCCGACGCTGCGGATTGATGGGATGACCGTGGGGGGAAGCTGAGAACAGCTAGCCCGAATTTCTCAACAGGTCACCGGCTCTGACTTTGAACCCAGTCGCACTTCCATGTGCAACCTGGAGCCGGCATACTCTTGAACCGTCAAGCTACAAACTGTCTCACCCAAGGGGTTCACCCCAATAATTTGTCAAGGGCCACGCAACTCCCCCCAATGAATACAAAGCGTTTAGCGCCCAATATATCCTGCGGGCCAATACCGGCCTGTGTCGCACAATACTAGATAGGAAAGGACCGGTCAGGGGTCATGAACGGCACCAGCATCTCCGCCATCAGCGCCGCCCTCCGCATGGGCCGGCCCCTGGCCGGCGATTTCGCAACAATCCATTTCCTTCAAAAAGCACGCAGAAACTGTACAACAGCGAACAGCGCCAATAGAATCAACAGCTTGGAGCAACATTTCCGCACAGGTTTCATACAGAAACCGCACAGATCCCACGCAGAAACGGTGGCCCGGGGCGAAATTTAGAGGCGGCCGGTTTTGCGCAATTAGGTCTTTGGATTCACAGCCGGGCGGGCATTGGGTTTGCGTTACGCTAAATTCTTATGGGGCTCATCCGGATTCTTTCCGATCAGGTGGCGAATCAGATCGCCGCCGGCGAAGTGGTGGACCGCCCCGCCTCAGTGGTGAAAGAGCTGCTTGAGAACGCGATCGATGCCGGCGCAAGCCGGATTCGCATCGAGGTTGAGGGCGGCGGCCGCAAGCTGATTCGCATATCCGACGACGGCCACGGCATGAATCGCGACGACGCGCTGCTGGCCTTTGAGCGCCACGCCACTTCAAAGCTGCGCAGTGCCGACGATCTGCTGGCCATTGCCACGCTGGGCTTTCGCGGCGAGGCGCTGCCGTCGATTGCATCGGTTGCCCGCGTCACTCTGGACACGGCAACAGGCGACGAGGCAGCCGGCACGCGAATGGAAATCGCGGGTGGGAAAATTCATAACGTCGAAGACGCCGCTTTGCCCCGTGGGACCACCATCGCCGTCAGCGATCTGTTCTTCAACACTCCGGCGCGGCGCAAGTTTCTGCGCGCTGAGTCGACCGAACTCGCGCATGTGACGGCGCTGGTGACGCACTACGCGCTGGCCCACCCCGAAAAGCACTTTGAGCTGGTTTCGGCAAGCCACACACTGGTTGCCGCGCCGCCCGTGACGCGCACGGCGGAACGCATCTACCAGATCTTCGGCAAAGAGACCCTGGGCCAGTTGCTGCCCGTAGCTGCTGAGTTGCCGCTGGAGCGCGTGGGACTGCCCGAACCGCCGCCATGGAAGGTTGATCCTGATGTTCCCAAGCGGATTCCGGGCACATTGCGGCTCACGGGGTTTTACTCCAAGCCCGAGTTGCAAAAGCTGAACCGGAACTCGATCTACATCTTCGTGAACAAGCGGCTCATTCGCGACCGGCTCATGATGCATGCCATCACCGAGGCCTACCGGAACGTGATTCCGCCCACCAGTTTTCCGGTGGTGCTGCTTTTCATTGAAATGCCGCCCGAAGAAGTGGATGTGAATGTGCACCCGGCCAAGACCGAAGTGCGCTTCAGGCAGCAGAACCTGGTGCACGATTTTATCCGCGACAGCCTTCGCATGGCGCTGGTGAAAGCGCGGCCTGCGGCAGGATTCCTGAACGCGCTTCAGTCGCAGCCAACGGCCAGCCCATCGCTGATTCCGACGGCCACCTCCCCGTTGCCCGGCGCGCCGGCACCGTTGCCTGATTCAGATCCCGATGCGTTAGCGACAGCCGCGAGAGACGCCGAACCGTTCCAGCTGACGCCTCGCCAACCGTCGCCGGTACCGGGCAGGCTGCCGTTTGGAGCCGGCGAGGGTGAAGGGCCGGGCTTCGATATCGGCTCCCGGTTCGGCAACTTTGACCCGCGATTCTTCGACAAGCGGGCCTGGGGCGAGGCAGCGGCAGCCCTGTTTCAGCCTGCGGTACAGCCCGACGGCCTTGAATGCAGCCCCGGGAACGCCGGAGCGCTGTCGGACTCAGCCGATGCCGCGGCAGCAGCGGCAATGGTAGAGGCCGAGCAAACAGCGAACAATCTCAACCACTTAGGGTCGCTCAAGCCGCTTGGGCAGCTGAGAGAATCGTTCATTTTGGCCACCGGCGAAGACGGTTTATGGATCATCGACCAGCATGTTGCACACGAAAGAGTGCTTTTTGAAAAAATATTGCGCGAAAGGCAAATTGAGAGCGTACAGCGCCAACGGCTGCTGATGCCCATGCTTGTTGAGCTGAAACCTGAACAAATGATTGTGTTTGCGCGCATTGCCGAGGAATTGGAGCGGAACGGCTTTGAAGTGGAGCCGTTCGGCCCGCAGACGCTTGCGGTGAAGGCTTCGCCGGTCGGTTTGGAGGGCGCAGAGCTTGAGCGAACGCTGGCTGAAGTGATCGAACAATCGGCCAGCGACAGCGATGATGAGTCTTATCCGCTGGAACGCCAAGCAACTAACAATGAACAACTTACATTGATTCGCAGCCGCATTGCGGCCTCCATTGCCTGCCACTCGGCCATCAAGGTAAACACCCCTCTTGACCCGGAACGTATGGAATGGCTATTGTTGGAACTTGCTAAGACGAGTCACCCAACTAGTTGCCCGCATGGACGTCCAATAGCTTTGCTGTATTCTTGGAGAGAGATCTTGCGGGCCTTCCATCGGGTCTAGACCCTGTGTAAGGTGGCATTACCGCTCTCAGGAGCGGATAGCCGGGCGCAGAAAAGGCAAAACCGGGAAGCATATCCCGGACTGCTTGCATCAAGTTGACGCTCATAGTAGAGAAGCCCGGCGACCGGCGAAACAGGCCGTGGGTCCGGCAGGCGTCAACCTTTGGCAATGAGGCAAAAACAGGACGCAATAAATCTGGTTATGCCGTAGCGCCAGCCTGGAAGTGAGGATTTTTTCTTTGACAGCAGAGCAATTGGAAGCGTCGCGCGTAGAACGTATGCGCCTGAATGGGCACGGAGCACTGACTCTTGAAGATGCCCGAACCTGGATCGAGGAGACGGGACTCTGTCTCTTTCTTCCGCGCCGCCAGTATTCCGCGGGATTGGCCCCCTCGTTTGTAGAGGCCGTCGCGGGCGAGCGCAATTCAAACCCGGATCAAAAGCACATTACACTTGCCGAGGAGCTGCTGGTTCGGCTTGAGCTTGACGGCATCGCAGTTCGACTCAACCTGCTTGGCCAGCCCGGCGAACAGCCTGACTTTGTTGTGGCCGCATGGGTTCTGCCCTACGTGTACGCTCTGCGCGGCGACCGCGACTGGCGCCGTACTCCGCAACTGACCGGCTCGCGGCAGGTATCGCCCTTGGCCATCCAGGCCTACAAGCTGCTCGAGACGGGCGAACAAACGATCCCGCAGCTGAAGCATGCGTTGGGCAAAGAGGTATCGGAGTCGGCGGTGCTGCGCGCCATCACCGAGCTTTGGCAGCAACTGCGCATCATTCCCGTGCTTTCAGCACCGGGAGTGCACGCCAAGTGGCAACTGCTGCGTTTGCGGTTCCAGAAGGCAATTGCCGAGGGCGCGTCCACCTCGCAGGTTACAGCGATCTCAGTACTTGCCTCAATCTACCTGCAGGCTGTGATCGCCGCCAGCATGGAAGACGTGGAGCTGTTTCTTGCGCCACTGACTGCGCGCAGCAAGATACGCGAAGTACTTCGTGGATTGGTTGCCACGCGCCAGGTACACACCATCTCGCTGGGCCACGCGCCGCACTTTTATGTGGCAGGTACGCTGCCTGAATTCAGCGTGAGCCCGAACATTTATGCCAGCTCGGCAATGGCGTCTTCATACTTCTTCAACTCAGGACGATTCGAAGATGCAACTCCATTTGTTCCGGAGCGGCGGCCCGAGCCTGAACCGGCAGCGCCGGCTCCCGCGCCCGTTGTGACCGAGGCGCCTGCTGCGATCACTGCCGAGCGCAAGGTTATTTCAAACGTCAAGCCAGCGCAGCCACGCCCGCAGTTCAGCCGCCCTGCATCTCACGGGCGCGACCGCAAACGTGCGCAAGCTCCGGCGAGCCGGTCGTCGCGGCGGCCGAGCGGCCGCGATGCCCGCACAGCGTCAAGCCGAGCCGGAACTTCAAGCCGGCCTGGAACTTCGAGCAGGCCCGCGGCTTCACCGCGTCCGGGTACATCGCGCGTCTCGTCGAGCGCACGCTGGGCCAAGCCTACGAACGGCAATGGAAATCATGGCGCGTCGTTGAACGGCAGCCACGCTGGGAGAAATGGCAGCCTGCGCAACGGGCTTTCGAGCAATGGCCATTCGACCAACGGGCACGCAGCCAACGGAAACGGCAAGCCGGCTTCTTCGGCGAGAACGCAACGCAACGGACACGCTTCGAACGGCAAGGTTGTAGCCAAGTCCGGTGTTGCGGCACGGCCAGGCAATGCGCGTAAAGATGCGCGGGTTGACGCGCGCTCGCGCAAGCCGGCTCTGACCGCGGGCGCCAAGGCCGGCAACAGCAAGCGTTACGGTTTCACTGCCCCGGTAAAGCAAAGGACGAAGAAGCGCGGATGAACGCGGAAGATTCCCGCTTGGATAGCTCCTTAGAGGGCCGAAGAATCATCATTGCAATCGATGGGCCAGCTGGCGCGGGAAAAAGCACGATCGCGCGCCATCTGGCCCGGCACTTTGGCCTGCTCAATCTTGAGACGGGTGCAATGTATCGCGCCTTTGCGTTGAAGGCTCTCCGCGCGGGGGTTCCCTTGGACGACGGCCGCTCGCTCGAGGCGCTTGCCCAGGGCACCCAAATCCGGCTCGAGGCGGCCGCCGACGAGAATCGCGTACTGCTCGACGAAGAAGATGTGACCGGGCAGATACGCAACCCTTTGGTGACCGATGCCGCTTCTCGCGTCAGCGTCTTCCCGGCGGTCCGCGCCTGGATGGTGCGGTTGCAGCAGCAGGTAGGGGAAGATGGCGGGGTGGTGATGGAAGGCCGTGACATTGGCACCGTGGTCTTTCCGCACGCCGAAGTGAAGATCTTTCTGGACGCGGCGCCCGAGGTTCGCGGCCAGCGCCGTTTTGAGCAACTCGGTCAGAGCGGCAAGGTTCCCGAGGTTCAGCCCCAGGAAGTGATTCGCGAGCTGCATGCCCGCGATGAACGCGATCGTAATCGAGCTGATTCGCCCCTGAAGCCGGCTCCGGATGCCGTGCTGCTGGACTCGACGAGCATGTCGCTGGAGCAGGCTGTGGCGGCGGCTGAGGCAATCGTCAGCGACCGGCTGCGAATCGCTGACTAATCGGCGACCAATCGGCAAGTTCCCCAGCACGGGAATATTTTGATTTTAATAACATTCTTTTAACCATCGATAAGTTACTTATATCAATGCAGTTAATGGTCATAATTAACCTCTCCCGCTGTCGAAGAATATGACCTTTGTGCAATCTTAAGTAATGGCTATAATGAGGCCACTCGGCAATTATTTCTTCTTATGTTTTGGGGGCTCCCTGTGGTTGTTTCTTGTACTCAGTGCGGATCAACGGATCTGCACTCGTCTCGCCTGCGCGGCGCGGACTTGGGCCAACTCTTGAAATTTAAAATACCGGCACGGTGTTATGCGTGCCTTTATCGCGGCTACGTACCCATCCGTCTGAAAGGCGCGCTCAAAAAGAACGCAGTAAAGCGGAACGCCAGCTCCGCACGCGGGCATAAAAAACACTGACTTCCAAGCCCGGGGAAGACTCAGGCCGAGCATGGACGCTGACCTTCGGGTTCCGTTTCTTGCGCTCACACATTCATCGGCCCTTATGCGATAGGCTCATAGTTAGATGGAAATCACCTGCACACGCTGCCATCAGGCAATCGACGACGGTTCAACCTACTGCCAGATGTGCGGGCTGCCGCAACTTGTCTATCAGGCAGAGGCCGGCGCTGGAGCGGCTCAACCCGAGCGGCGCGCGGAGCCGGTGCGAGATGCGGCCAGTATCGCCTGGCGGCCGGCTATGACCGTAGCGGCAAGGCTGGCGATACCTGCGGGAATCATTCTGGCAATCTTTTTTCTTTACTCGATTGTGAATGAATCGAGCTTTCTGGGATTGCTGTTCCTGATGGCTGCCGCGGCGGCCTGGGTGGTGGCGATCTATCAGCGGAATCAGAAGCCGGCATGGATTACGATCGGCGCCGGCGCACGCATCGGACTGGTAACGGGAATCCTGAGCGCGTGGACTGCGACGGCGAGTTGCGGGTTGCTGCTGTATGGCGCGCGGTACTGGTTCAACTATGGCGCGCGCATCGACAGCTTCTGGACAAATACTGTCAACAACCTGTTTGCAGATATCTCGACTGCATTCGGTTTCGACGCGCCGACCGCAGCGTCTCTCAAAACCATGATGCTTACACCGCAAGGGCGCGCCGAAGCGTTCTTGTCGATGACGGGCGAGCTTGCCGCCGCATTGCTGCTCTTTGCAATTGCCGGTGGAGCATTAGGGGCCCGGTTCCTTTCCCGTCCGCGGCGGCCGGAAGTCTAAAGGCAAGCCAATAGCCAAGTAGCCAATAGTGAGTAGCCAGTAGGCCGTCATCCGAACCTATTGGCTACTCACTATTGGCTACTTGCTGCCCCTCAATGCTCAGGCGCGGGCTTGAACTCCGGTGGATCTTCCTGGCCCTGATGGCAGGTTCCGCACGTGACTGGCGGCGCCTTTTGCGGCATATCGTCCATGGCCGCAACCTTGGCAACGTAGTTCTTGTTGATGTCGTCGGTCATGGTGATCATCACCCGCGCCATCTTCTTCTCGTCCTTATCGTCAGAGGCGAAGTTGAGGCGCGGCCGCCCGTTGGGGCCTACATTTTTGGGGTCGGCGGCGTGGCAGTAATCGCAATGCTTGCCAAGAGCGCCCGCATATCCCTCCATGATTTCGTGCACCTGCTGGCCGGTAAGATCCTTGGGCAGCACCTGCAGGTTTGTGGGCGCCGGGTACGAACGGGGCGGCCTGCCGGCTTGACCAGCGGGCGGGGTTTGCGGAACCTGGGCGATGGAGGCGCAGACGAAAACGGCAGCGCCAAGAAGCGCAACTGCGCCGGTTGGTGGCAGGAGGGAAGAGATTCTCACGTGCAGGATTCCTCGCGGAGTGGAGTGGGTTACAACCGTTGGACGGAATTCTATCCGATTGAGACGCAGGCTTGCGTAAAAGGCTCGTGATCTGTGTATCGTGGCGCGTATCGTGGGCGTGAAAAAAGATTGGAGCGGGCGTCGATTGGGAGAAAGCTGATTCGTCATCAGGTTGAGGCGGCAAAGCGCCTACAATCCAACGGTGGAGGAAGATTATGCAGTATCTTTTGGCACTTTATGCGGACGAGTCAGGCTGGAGCAAGATGACTGCCGAACAGCAACAACAGGGCGTTGCGGCCTACGGCGCTTACACAGAGGCGCTGAAACAGGCCGGCGTTCTGGTCGGGTCGAACCGGCTGCGGCCCGCATCAACCGCAACCACGATGCGCACGACGAATGGAAAAACGCAGGTTCTCGATGGGCCGTTTGCGGAATCAAAGGAACAGTTGGGCGGCTACTATTTGATCGACGTGCCCGATCTGGATGCGGCCATGATGTGGGCGGGCCGCTGCCCGGGCGTGCAACACGGCACGGTGGAAGTGCGTGCGATCTGGTCAATGTAAGCGAGCGGCCTGGGTATTGGAGCGGCGTGCTGAAGTTACTGCTCCCGCCGTTCAATTCCTGAGACGGATGGTTGGCTGACGCACGCGATTCCACTGATCGGGTGCATTTAGGACTTGAGATGGCCTGCGCAGAGACCGGCCCGATTGTGAGTGCGGTGGCACAGCGAAGCCGTGCCAGACTGGTGGCCTATCTGGCTGCGTGGACGCACGACGTGGCCGCGGCCGAAGACGCGCTGCAGGATGCGTTTGAAGCCGCGCTCAAGGCCTGGCCTCGGCAGGGATGCCCCGAAAATCCAGAAGCATGGCTGCTGACTGCGGCGCGGCGCAAACTCATTGACCGCATGCGCCGCGATCGCGACAGCGGCGACCCTGAAGAACTTGATCAATTGGCCGGCGAAGATGAACCGGATGCAGACGAGATTCCCGACCGGCGGCTGGCGCTTTTGTTTGCCTGCGCGCACCCGGCCATCGATGCTGCCATTCGTGCTCCTCTCATGCTTCAGGTGGTGCTGGGGCTTGAGGCATCGCAAATCGCCTCAGCGTTCCTCATGTCGCCGTCGGCCATGGCCCAGCGGCTGGTTCGTGCCAAGGCCAAAATCAGGCATGCGGGCATTCCCTTTCGCGTTCCTGAACGGGCCGAGATGGCTGAGCGTCTGGAGGTGGTTCTGGACGCGGTGTACGCCGGCTTTACCGAGGGCTGGGTTGACGCCGCGGGAACCGACGAGGCGCGGCGCGAGCTGGCAAGCGAGGCAATTTACCTGGGAAGAATGCTGGCCGAGCAGTTACCTGACGAGCCCGAGGCGGGGGGATTGCTGGCGCTGATGCTCTATGCCGAGGCGCGCCGGCTGGCCAGGCGCAGCGCTGAAGGCGAGTTTGTGCCGCTGACCGAGCAGGAGACTGCGCTGTGGGATGCTCGAATGATCGAAGAGGCTGAAGGAGCGTTGAGGCGGGCCTGCGGATTCGGGCGGATCGGCCGGTTCCAGCTTGAAGCGGCGATCCAGTCCGCGCATGTGGAGCGGCGGCGAACCGGGAGAGTGGCGTGGCGCGCGATTGTGGAACTCTATGAGGCACTGGTGAGGCTGACCGGCTCGCCGGTGGCGCAGATTAACCGGGCGGTTGCGCTGGCCGAAGTTGAGGGAGCCGATGCTGGATTGCGGGCGCTTGCGGTTGTGGACGGAGACGATCGGATTCGAGCTTATCAACCATATTGGGCTGCGCGAGCTGAACTGCTGGCGCGAACCAGCGCCCACGACGAGGCACAGAAGGCCTACGAGATTGCTATCGGGATGGAGCCCGACCCTGCGGTGCGGCGATTTCTGGAGAAGAAGCGGGGCTAGGCTGAGTTCGCGGCTGACGCTGGAGGAACTCGCTATCGTCACGGGTGCCCCGTTTCCGGTGCAAGTACGCATACCCTCCCCCCTTTTAGGGGCTAAGTGGATGATTCGGTTGACGTTGAAGGTGACAAAAAGCGCGCAAGACGGCCGCAAAATCCTCATAGCGCAGGGCTTAGATCTCAAAATCCTCATGGATAAGGAGTTATCAGCCGGCTCGTCTCCTGCTCGATCAGGGGACTTGATACCACCTGGTTCCCAATGTAGCGCAGAGCGGGGAAATTACCGGCAAAAGCGAGGAAAAAAAAGTTAAGGAGTGAAATGTGGCCTAGCGAAGCGACTTTGGTCCGGAGACGCAGGCGTGGCTGCGAATGCAGAATCGCAACGGCAGATCGACGGCGTGGCGTATGCCGATGCGGACCGTGATGAAGACTTCACTCGTTTGAAACCCATCGTCGAGCACCTGGAGGGGCGAGCCGGGATCGAGGAGGTCAAGGCCGTTATGCTGCTCCCGCGTGAGATCGAGCGCCTGGCACAGCCGGCTTGGACCTGAAGTCAATGCGCTCGGCTTGGCATCGTCCGCGAGGCCGCGGTTGCGGGCCATCTGCTTCAAACCTGAGACCGGCTCCAGCGCTCGCAGCAGAATGCAACCCGCCAGGCCCTCAGGCTCGCAGGTGATGTTCATACAGAAGTACATGCCGTAGATGGAGTAGACATAGGCGTGGCCGGGCGGACCGAAGATCACCTGGTTGCGCGGCGTGGGCCCACGGTAAGAGTGAGCAGCCGGATCGGGTGGATCGTTGTGCGGGCCCAGGTAGGCTTCAACCTCAATGATTCTCCCAGCGATCCATCCTGAACGAGTGCGCCGCGCGAAGATCTTGCCCAGCAGCCGCGGCGACAGCTGCTCGGGAGGAGCTTCAAAGAAACTGCGTTTCATCAATTTGCCGGGCGAGGATGCTTTCATGACTGGTGAAGTTTAGCAAAGGAGTGGGGTTTGCGGCAGGTAAAGGATAGCGACAAAACGGCTTTGAACGCATCGGCGGCGCAGCTAGCACCGGGTGCGGGCCAGGAGGCCCACACGACAACCGGGCTACCACCCCAACGAATACAAATCATTCGCCGGGGACCCTGGGCTGGAGCCCGGCGCTACCTTGAAGGCCGGTGCATCCTTTGAGAGTGGCGCTATTTCTTCTGCGCCTTGTTCTGCTCTTTGATCAGCGCCAGCACCTCTTCGGCGTGGCCTTCGGGTTTGACATTCTCAAAAATGTGCAGCAGCTTCTGGTCAGGGCCGATCAGAAAGGTGGTTCGCGCTATGCCCCACACTTTCTTGCCATACATGTTCTTTTCCTTCATTACGCCAAACTGATTGCAAACTTTCTCGTCTACATCAGCAAGGAGTGTGTAGGGAAGGTTATATTTTGCGCGGAATTTGGCCTGGGCTTTGGGCGTGTCGCGGCTGATGCCCAGAACCACGGCGCCGGCAGCCAGCAGCTTTTTGAACTGGTCGCGGAATCCGCAGGCCTCAATGGTGCAGCCGGGCGTGTCGGCGCGCGGATAAAAGAACAGCACAACGGGCTTGCCCGCATAATCGGACAGGCTGACTTCTTTGCCCTCGTCGGTCTGGAGCGTAAAATCGGCAACTTTCTTGTTCAGTTCCATGAAGACTATCCTCACAGATAAGATGGTAGGGCGGTTAATGAGCATTGCGGGCCTGAAAACGGCAGCAGCGCCGCAAAACGGGACTCCGTCGCTTAGCGAACTTCCCTTGCCCGTCGTCCCCCACATTAAACCCGGTATCGATTATCTTCGAGGCAACTCAGGCGTGTCATTGCTTCCCCCTGGTTTGGCAGCAAAATTCGTTTCGATTCTCGCTCTGGCGGCGGCAATGAGCGCAGCGCCGGCTCGCGCCCAGTATGTTGGCCAGGTTAGCAAGCCAGACGGCACTCCCGAAATGCGAGCGGTTGCGGTGCTCGAGTGGGTGGGCGACCAGGAACATCCCACCCGGAGCCGGATTATTCCCGTGAGCCTGTTTGACGGACAGCAACTGCAGGACGCAAGTATTTATCTGGCCCAGCCGCAGCCCCTCGCACTCGACAACGAGGTTGAGTACCAGCTGAAGGAAGACGGCAAGAACACCGGGCTTTTTGTGGTTTATGGCGCCACCGAGGAGAGCGGGTCGTGGGTGGGCTACGGAAAATTGGAGCCGATGCCCAAGCCCAAACCAGTGAAGTCGTTTCAAACAAAGGATTGGAACGACGATGACGCGGCAAGCGACAAACCGGTGCTGCATCGCAAACATCATGCGGACGACACGGGCACCGGGTCAAGCTCGGCCTCTAGCTCGGCCTCCAGCCCGGCCGGCAGCGGCAACCCTGGGGAAGCGCCCGATCCCGATCGCCCCACGCTGCACAAGGGCCCAGACGCGAGCGGCGATTCGGGGAGCGGTGCGGCGTCGAATTCTGGATCACAGACTGCGACCGACCCCGACCGGCCAACACTGCACAAGAGCCCCAACAGCGGCGACAGTTCCACGGCAAGCTCGGGCAGCGGCAGTTCCGACCCCGACCGGCCCAAACTTAATAAGAAAAACGCCAATAACAGCGAGGAGCCTTCAGTTTCTTCGCTCAACAACGTCGATCCCAACCGGCCGAAGCTGGAACGCGGCCATGTTTCATACGGCGGCGGCGACCTTAGCGCCGCCTCCACGCCCACGTTGAAGGGCCTGCCGCCGGAGATGCATCAGACCGTTGCCGTATCCGACCCACGGAACAACCCCGAGCACCTGTGGAGTTTTTCCTGGGCGAATCCAGATGACGAGCAGAAGTACAAGGGTCAGCTGGAAGATTTGGCGCGCACCGCGCTGGGCTTGAATCCGCCCCCTGCGCCCGCAGTCACCAAGAAGACCACGACTACCCACAAGAAGGCAGCGGCGCCCGCGGCACCGCCTGAGCCTGCGCCGCTGATGGACGAGCAGTTTCGCGTGTTCGAACTGGCCTATGGATCGGGCGCGACCATGGTGCTGAGCGCGCACACCGCGGGAACCGGCGCCGACGAGAAGTTTGTAACGCTGGTGGCCCAGCCCGATCTCTACGGGAACATGGCCGTGTTGTTGAAGAACACGACAGACGGCGCGCACCTTGACGACACCCCGCGGCTGCACCTGATCGACGCGGTCGACGCTATGGCCGACAATCGAGGCGAGTTGCTGTTTGAGCTGCGCGGCGCCACCGGACGGCAGTTTGCGCTCTATCGCGTGCTGCGCGGCGAGATCAAACAGCTGTTTGTGAGCGGCGGCGGCAACAGCAGCGAAGCTACCAATTAGAAAACTGAAAGCCTTAAGCGGAGCAGCGAAGCCCCAACCGTGTCTTACGCCAGGACGCCTCCGCCATGGCGCGAGCACCATCCAACGCGCGTCGGTCTGAGCAAAACTTCGGGGTAGGGGTACAGAGCGCTCTCGATCGACATTCCCAGTACCGTTATCTCGGAAAGATCGCCAATGCCAACGTTATTCTGGCTGGCCAGCAGCACCTGATTATCGCAACTGGCAAAGGGCGGCGTGCCGCGGGCAGCGAGCGGATTCTTGTACCCCATTACGGCGATGCCCACCGCATCGGTCGAAACCGGGTTCAATCCCGCAATCAGGATCCCCGGCGAGGTAGGCGCGGCATTCGGGGCCCATGGTCCTTCGCCTCCGCTCATCGCGGTGATTCCGTCAATGATGCCGATGTGAACAGTACGGGCGGCATTGATGTCTGCCACAATCCGCGGAATCCGGGTGCCTGCATCGACCGGAGGGGTGCTGGTATTAGCCCCCGGAGGGTTGACTCCGTCCCAGTTTGCCTGGCCAATGCCATGCAAGGGAGTGCGGCCGCCGACCGCGTTTTCTGAAGGAGCGCCCAGGCCATAGAGGGAGTTAGGCGTGGATCCGTATACATTCTTCATGGAAAGAGTGACGCCGGCCGTAAGATGCTGCTTCAGCTTGGCCAGGGAAATAAACACATCGGTATCGTGGTAGCAGTGATTCAACTCAAAGTAATCAAAGAGATACGATGTGCCTGCGACTTTCATAATGCTGTAGGCGGTGCCGCTGCCCAGATTGCGCGTATTTTCCAGTTCAACATTGCCCACGGCAAGCAATGCCGGCACGTCCCAACCAGCCGAGGTCAGAACCTGGTCAAGGGGCGCAAGGAATGGAGCCGAATCAACAATCCTGACCATGGTTGCGCCGTTCGAGAATAGCAGCGAGGCCAGGGCGGTGGCAGTGCTGCCATCTGTAATGTAAGACTCGCCCGGCAGCAGGCCGAACTGGTCTTCATAGGTGCCGCTGCAAGTGAGGTTTACTTTCACGGTGACGGTCTTCCCGCTCACCAGCGGCTCGATGCCGCCCAGCAGCTTGAATGCCTGGCTAAGCGCATCCTGGACCTCGGAGACTGAATAGCTGGTACAGGGAACAATGGCCACCTTTGCGTCATTTCGAATCTGGACAGCTGCCGAGTTCAGACTGGCGCTTGTGCATCCGCTCGATAGCGCCAAAGGTCCGCCCGCAGCAAGCCCCAACCCCAGGCGAAAGAATCCTCGCCGTGTATAGTCATTAAGTCCGTCGTTCATGCGGAATCTCCCTGCTCCTTGATTAGCGGTGCGAATAGTACACCCAGCTTCACCATTGTTGGCCGTGATGGGAAGCACCGAGGCGCGGCGGACCCAGCTTTCGGAGCCGGCCGCCGGCGGGTCCCTCAGCTGTTTAATGTCGCGGAGCAAGGGACATACAGCTTGATTGCGCCGCTAACTCCTTCTGTGATCCCAGATACTGCAAAAGTGTAAGCCGATGTTTGTTTGGAAAAGTGTTTCGTCCTATACAATTTGTGTATGAGTGGGCAAGCCGCCACGAACCGAAGGACAAACTAGCGAATGGCATCCGTTTTAACCGCACCATCCCCTGAGACCTCAACCGAAGTTTTGACCGGATCGAATCCAGTACAAGCTAATTCGTCTGCAGCGCATGCAGTTCCCGCACGCGCGCAGCTTCAAATGGGCCGCGAGGCCGCGATCGGCAAAGGGATGAACTGGATTACGGTGGTGACGATCGCCTTGTTCCATGTGGGCGCGGTGGCGGCACTGTTCTTCTTCAGTTGGCAGCGGCTGGTGGTGGCGCTCGTCATCTACGTGCTTGCCATCAACGTGGGCATCGGCATGTGCTATCACCGCCTGCTTACGCATCGCGGCTATCACGTTCCCAAATGGGTTGAGTACGCCATGGCGGTTTGCGCTACGCTGGCGCTCGAGGGCGGGCCGATCTTCTGGGTGTCAACGCACCGCGTGCACCACCAGTTGAGCGACCAGGAAGGCGATCCGCATACGCCACGCGAAGGCGCATGGTGGGCGCATACCGGCTGGATTCTCTTCGGCGAGGCACTGCACGCGCAGTCGGATGTGCTGGCGCGCTACTCGCCCGACCTGAACCGCGACCGCTTCCACGTCTGGCTTAGCAAGTATCATTGGATTCCCCTGACCGCCAGCGGCGCGCTGCTGTTTGGTTTGGGATGGGCTTTTGGCGGGCCGTGGAGCGGCGTTGGATTTTTGCTTTGGGGAGTGATGCTGCGCGTAACCCTCGGCCTGCACGCAACCTGGCTGGTGAACTCGGCCACGCACTTGTGGGGCAGCCGGCGTTTTGAAACGCGCGACGACTCGCGCAACAGCTGGTGGGTTGCACTGCTGACCGGCGGCGAGGGCTGGCATAACAACCATCACGCGCACCCGGTAAGCGCGCGCCACGGTTTGCGCTGGTACGAAGTCGACCCCAATTTCTACGGCATCTGGATTCTGTCAAAGCTGGGGCTGGCCAAGAAGATTCAGATCGCAAAGTACGACCGCGAGAACCCTAAACCGGCGGGGATGTAGGTCAGCAGATCGCTTCAAGTAGTATCGGGAATCAAACGGCCTCTTCTTGGAGGCCGTTCTCGTTTAGAGTACAATTGTTCTCGAAATGAGAACACCTGTCGGTTCGGTCGGAGATCTGCTGTTGGGGCAAACCCGAGGCCGAGTGCTCGCGCTCCTCTACGGCGCGCCGGACGAGTCGTTCTTCGTGCGCCAAATTGCTCGCCATATTGAGACCAGCGTGGGAAACGTGCAGCGCGAGCTCGCGATTCTCTCGGATGCAGGGCTCATCATGCGCTCGGTATTGGGAGTCCAGGTGTTCTATCGAGCGAATCGCGAACATCCGGTCTTCCCGGAGCTACGAGCGCTGGTGGCAAAAACGGCGGGCGTTTTTCAACTTCTCAAAGCCGCTCTGCTGCCTCTTTCGGCGCGAATCAAATTTGCACTTGTGTATGGATCGGTGGCTCGCGGTGAAGACACGTCTGCCAGCGACATCGACTTGATGATAGTTGGATCGGTTTCGCTCGATGAAATTCTCGACGCGACGAGTTCCGTGGAAAAGCATTTGCGCCGCCCGTTGAACCCAACAATTTACACGACTCAAGAATTGAGAGACGGTTTTCGCTCGGAAAACCATTTCCTGCGTTCGCTGAAGAAGAGCAAGAAGGTATTCTTGATAGGCAACGAAGATGAGTTTAGAGAAGTTGGCGCAACTCGGCTGGTACAAGGCTGAGCCAAGCAGTCCGAGAGAGATCGCCGATCTCTTCAGCATTGTGAACCGCTCGCTGGCGGATCTGGCTGTGGAAGGTATCTCCGACGATCTGCGTTTGCACGCGGCCTATAACGGAATCCTTACTCTCGCGAACATTGCCCTCCGTGCCAATGGATTTCGCGTTTCTCCCGGCAGGGGCATCACCAGCGGGTGATCGAAAGCCTGGAATATACCCTGACAACTTTGAACAGCGATTCGCGAGAGAAGTGGGTGCGCAAGATCAAGGCTCATTCGCAAAAGAGGAATACCACCAGCTACGACTCAGCCGGGGGCGTCTCGCCGAGCGATCTCGCGCAGATCATCCGTAACCTGACTTCATTTAAAGAGCAAGTGGAGATTTGCTTGAGGGAAACGCACCCCGAGCTGTTACGCAACGATTGAGGGCAGGGCGTTTTTACTTGCGCACTTTGGCCCTTACCCACAAGGTGAGAAAGAACGGCAGCGCAACTACCAGCACCAGCACACCGGCCGGGAACCCGACGTAACGATACGTGTAAGCGTAGTTTACCGAGTGGCGTCCGAATACGTTCCAGAAGAGCAGCGAGAAAATCGAGACCGCCGTCAAGAAAAAGAACGTGAAGAATGCCGACGCCACAGACAGCAGCAGGCTCTGGAAAAGGCTGAAACCCTCCAGGGGAAATCCGAAGATTTTGCCGCGCGACACCGCTTTTGATTCCATTGACAAAACTCGACCCATCGCTCAGCTCCATCCGCGGGCATGCGGAGATGTTTGCAGCACAGCCCTCGCAGAGCTAGTTTAACCGCCGATACCGTAGAATATGAAGTGATGGCCTCGAGCGCACAGATCGATCTTTGGCATGCGGAGAAGGTTGCCACGCAGGTGAGCGTCACCCGTGCGGTAAACGGGATCCGCTATGCCGCGTGGGGCGAGACGCGCATCTCCGAAACCGACCTGGAACGGCTGGTGGGAGCAGTGCCCGCAACCATTGCGCCGGCGCTTGAGAGCCGCGCGTATTACTTTATTCCGCTGGCCATTGCCGACACCGGCGAAACCCTGATCGCACCGCTCTACAACATCGAGCTTGGCGACCGCGCGGTGTGCCATCGCAATGCGGCGTTTGGTTCGACCGAAGCCGTGTTTCTTTCAACGCGCCTGGTTGAAGACCGCTTTGGGCTGGCGTTTGAGTTCTTTATCAACGTTGCGCATAACTTTGTTGAAGCTACGGGCGTGCCCGAAAGCTTTTCGGCGCTGGTGTGGTCGCAGGCTGAAGCGCAGGTACGAGGCGAAACCAGCCAGGATGCATGGGAGACGCGCCGCAAGGCGATGGAGTCGCGGCCCGGTACAAAGACCGGCCCGAGCGTGATCGACGAGCGCGCGCGCAACACTTTCTTTGAAGCGTCATTCTCCGATGCGCTCGCCGTATACATGCTTACGCTGGCCGTCGACTTCGACTATCACGATCTGCGGGAGCGCGAGTATCCGCTGCTGGCCGCGCCCGCGCTGGCCGAGCGGCTGCGTCACGTGGCCTCACTCTTTCCTTCTAATCCCGGGTACGACTTCCAGATCCTCTACCGGCGCAAAGGTTAGCTCGCCGGTTCCGGCGCATTCAGCACGTGGAAGCCGATCTCTCCTGAGTTCCAATCGATAGCTGCGTGCAGCAGCATGGCCGGCCACAGCGAGCCCGACAAGATTGCCAGCGTGGCCATCACCAGCCCGATGACGGCCGTGTTCGGAATCTGCCTGACGCCCATGTAAACGTGCCCCACGCCGAATACGATCGAACTCAAAATTGCGGCCGGCCACACGCCCACCCACACGGAGAAGTACCACAGCAGAAAGCCGCGAAAGAGTATCTCCTCGCAAACGCCGGCAGTGATTGAGACCGCATGGAAACGCCATCGTTCGGCGCATGTATGAGGCAGGAGCGGCTCGGCATAGGCAAGTTTCTTACGCACCTTTGGCATCACCTCAGGGTGAGACCGAATCGCCTTGTTCTGCAGCACCAGCAGCGCGCAAAGTGCCAGTGCGACTGCCATCCCGATGGCAAATCGCACCGGGCTCGCTGGGACCAATAAGAGCGAGGCCAGCGGCCGGCTCGTCAAGGCCCAGTAACCGAGCAGCGCAGCCGTTGCGATCCACGCTTCGAGCATGATGCTTCTATAAAAGTTGAGCCGCGCCCGGGGCACGCCGGCCGCGAGGCGCGCCAGGTAGCGGGGCCAGCTCCAGCGCAGTTCTACGAGCGGGAACAAAAGCAGGATGGCGAAGGTGAAATGGTCAAACGGATGATGCAAGGCGGTCATCGGAGCCCCCGGTGCGGCGTATTGGCCCAGCGCCTAATCGTGAATTTGCTTGGAGAGCAGCGCACCCATCACTTCAGGTTTCGCGCGTATTTTTCCGAAGACTGAAACTGCTTTGATGCCGTCGCGGATCAGCTCAGGGGTGACGTCGTCTTCAATCTTGAGTACGCCGACAACGCGAATGCTGAGGGGACTTTTGGCCGCGATGCGATTCTCGAGTTCGACGCGATTGATGATGGTCATGCCGACTGTCATCACTTTTTGTTCAACCGCCTTGCGCACGGCGATCGAGTGGCTTTCGATCTGGCGGCGCACGGCGGCGATCAAAAAGTCGGTGCGGCTGGAGTAGAAGCCCTGATCGACCAGCAAATCCACCTGGCCGAGGTCGACCACGCTCATGTTGAATGAGATTTTCTCGGTATCTGGCATTTGGGCATACTCCAATGGGAATACCTTCAGAAGTTATAGAGATTCCTATTGGATGTCAAGGCAAATTTCCGAGAGTTCGGCCGAGGGTTGCCACCGATCCCTGATCCCTGTCCCCTGACCCCTTGGTCCCTGCCCCCTGTTCGGGAAAGTGGTATGATTCAGCCCAGCGCCAGCGCGGCAAA
>Ga0182016_10000518_pt1 | contig 48148 bp, 45 predicted proteins | sample 712S2MmetaG_FD_120491 | JGI IMG/M metagenome (GOLD analysis project Ga0182016, IMG submission 120491) | Permafrost microbial communities from Stordalen Mire, Sweden - 712S2M metaG | ecosystem: Environmental > Terrestrial > Soil > Wetlands > Permafrost | place: Sweden: Stordalen | collected...
TACGCCAAATACATGAAGACGATCGATCTCTACAAGCGCCAGAACAATCTGCTGCTCATCCCGGAGACGGGCAACGCGGCCGTGTATGCGCGCTACGTGTATGCGGCCATCGGCCAGGGTGCATTGGGTTGGGCGCCGTTTGGGCTTGACCTGAGCCGCTATAGCAACCAGACCGAGGGTCCGGAGGCAATGGCGGCGGACGCGCTCAAACCCTTCGCAGACCAATATGCATTGCTGGCCCCCATCGCGCGCAGGCTGGCCAAGGGAAATCTGGAGGGCAAGGTTCGCGGCACAAGCGAAGATCCCGACAACCACACCCAGACCCTCGCGTTCGACCGCTGGCAGGCAGTCATCCAATACGGAATGCCGTCTTTCGGCAACTGGATGAAGCCGAAAGGCAATACGCCCCCTGATGGAGGCGTGGTGATCCTGCAACTGGGGCCGGATGAGTTTCTGATCGCCGGCCACCATGTCCGCGTGGACTTCAACCCAACGTTTGCTCTGGGCAAGAAGCGCTTTTGGCTCAAAGTGGAAGAAGGCAGCTACGACGGGGCAGGGAACTGGAAGACCGCCCGCCTGTGGAACGGCGATCAAACCGACTACGGCCTGAATTTGAAGTCAGACGAGAATGTGCTGCTGAAGGTAAGGATGACGACATTCTAGTGTTCGTTATGGCTGACTAGAGGTGAGAAGGTGACATCGAGTTTCCCGATTGAAGGGAAATGCGCTTAGTAAGAAGGCAAATCCAAATTCCGAGATCTAGAATGACCTAGTGACCAGTAATCCTCCTTGCTATGTAGTCGACCCAGACTTTCACGACGGTTATATCCGCGGAGTGTCTTGGAACGACGACACGATGGTTGTAGTCATCGTAGGCGATAGTGGCAAGCGCTACACTGTCACATTCGAGGGCGTGGTGTGGGTGGAGGCGCACTCGCCAATCGGCATGATGCTCTATGCGCTTAGCGACGTAGATTCCGGAACCGCACCGCTTCGGCGCTATGACTTTATAAACTGGTACTATGACGAGCCCGACGAAATAGAATCGAAGGCTTATTTACGCATTATGGCGCACGGCTTCAGTTTTGCTGAAGCCGAACAGTAAGGTTGTGTTACTTTGCACCATTTACTTACAGCTCCAGCACAGTATCCTCAATAGCCAGCCGCACATTGCCATCGGATTTTGCCAGGCGGCGGACCGCCTCCGGCTTGTCTACCTTGGCCTTCAGCATTACCAGGGCTACCGGTACGCTGCGGCCGGCGCTCTTGATTGTCTGCACCGCGGCTTCCCGTTCGATCTTGCAGGCCGACATGAGGATGCGAATGCCGCGCTCGACCAGCTTCGAGTTCTGCATGTGTACGTTGACCATCAGGTTCTCGTACACATAGCCCAGGCGGGTCATGGCGCCCGTGGTGATCATATTCAGGATCATCTTCTGGGCGCTGCTGGCCTTCATACGAGTGGAACCGGAGATCACCTCCGCGCCCACATCGGCAATAATCGCGATATCGGCAGCGCCGGCCAGCGGCGTGTCGTGATTGCAGGTGACTGCCGCGGTATGCGCCCCGCGTGCGCGTGCATAGGCCACAGCCGCCACTACATATGGCGTGCGGCCAGAGGCCGAGACACCCACCACAATATCCTTGCGCGTGGGCCGGCGGCGGGCAATGTCCCGCTGGCCCAGTTCCTCTGAGTCCTCATTGACTTCCACGGCCGAAGCCAATGCCTTGGGGCCGCCGGCCATGATGTACTGTACCTGTCCCGGAGCCGTGGAGTAGGTGGGCGGGCACTCGGAGGAATCGAGCGCGGCAATGCGCCCGCTGGAACCTGCGCCGATGTAAATCAATCGCCCGCCATCGCGAAGGCACCGGGCAACCTGGTCGATGACCTGCGCGATCTCGGGAATTGCCCTTTTGACAGCCGGCGCAACCTTCGCATCTTCGTGGTTGATGATGCGCGCAATCTCGTGCGCGGATTTAGTGTCAAAGCCTTGAGAAGCCTCGTTCTGGCTTTCGGTTGTCAGTTCTTGCAGCAGGGAGGCCTGGTCTCTTTTGGTGTCATGGGTATGGGCGCCGGCCGGTTCCTGGATGGTCGAGCTGGTATGCATCGCATCGGTCTCCAAGTTTTTATTGTATCTGGAAATTGGTCAATCCCCCGACAGAATTCTGGTGGAGCACTGTCGCCAAGTATGGTCGAGGTGGCGGGTCAGGTAGCGAAACGGTCAAAGCGCTTCGCGTACGGCATCGTGAAAAGCGGGCCTGATCACGCGAATCAGCTGGCTTTTGCGATCGGGCCACGTGCGGTTGGTGAGCAGCGCAACGGCGACGTGGGCATCCAGATCGATCCATAGCGAGCAGCCGCTGTATCCCAGGTGGCCGATTGAATTCTTTGAAAAGTGCCGCCCGGAGGAGGAATTCTCAGAAGGCGTATCCCAGCCGAGCGCCCGCGAACTGCCCTCCGGGCCCTGCCGCTGCGCAAAGAGCCGCACCGTTTCCCTACTAAAGAGCCTGGGTTCACCAGTCTGCACCTTGTTTTCGTGGAAGGCATCCAGCATCTCGCCGGCAAAATGCAGCAAATCCGGTACGTTGGAGAAGAGTCCCGCGTGGCCGGCGGCGCCGTTTAGAACCCAAGCGTTTTCGTCCTGCACCTCGCCCTGGATGCGGCGGTGACGCAGGGTTGTGTCTTCTTCTGTGGGGGGAATCGCAAGCCGGGCGGCGGGCTGCGGACTGAAGCCTGTAGCAGCCATCCCAAGCGGCTCAAAGACTTCGCGGCCCACCCAGGATGCCAGCTGTTCACCCGTGCAGGCCTGCAACGCCTGGCCGAGCAGTATGAAGCCGGGATCGGAGTATTCCGCGCGCTCCCCTGGTTCGGCTTCGACGGGCAATTGCAGGCAGGCGCTCAGCAACTGAGGGGGTGTGGAGGCGGCGCGAAAGAATTCGACATAACCCGGCAAGCCGGAGTTGTGGGCGAGCAAATGGCGCAGAGTCACTTTGCGGGCGAAGTCGCCGGGGGCGCGGCCGATGACAAAGCCGGGCAGCAGATCGCCGAGGGGCGACTCCAGGTCGAGCAGGCCGCGCTGGCGGAGCAACATCGCCTGGGCCGTGGTCGCCACCACTTTGGTGAGGCTGGCAACGTCGAATACTGTCTCGGCGGAAACGGCGGACGCGCCCGCTTCATAGGTGAAATGACCGAGTGCATCCTGGAGAACGGTTTTCCCGCCTGCCAATACGCCAAAGGCGCATCCGGGGAAGGCGCGGCTGGCGATGGCACCTTCGAGAACGCGATAGACGGCGGCAAATCGGCCATCGAGTCCGTTGGCGGAAGAGGAAGGTGGAGTGGTTTCAGTTTCCATCGCTGTCTTGGATCGTAACGCGAATTGCGTCCCGGCGCGGAGCCCATCGCATTTTTCGCTTTACGGCTGGCAAATCACGCTATCCTTGTTAGCGGGCTGCTCGTCTATTGCAATAAAGGCTACTACGGAGGAATACATGCGTCTGGCGCACGGAGTGTTGACGGCTGCAATCGTGCTGGGTCTTGTTTTCATGGCTTCGAGGTTTGCGATTGCTCAGGCTGTTGCCACGTCCGATGCTTCCTCCCCGGGCGCCACAGCTGCAGCACAGACTTCGGGCACACAGCCGTCAGAGGCAACTCTTCAATCCGTCCAACCAGCCACTGCTGGGCCGGCAAAGAAAACCTACGAGGTTCCCGCCGGCACCAGGGTTCTGCTGCAATTGCGCAGCGGCCTGAATACCGCCAGCGCCAAGCCCGGAGACGGCGTTTACCTGGCCTCGACTTTCCCGGTCGTGGTCGGGAACAAGGTCTTGATTCCAGCTGGGGTCTACGTGCAGGGCGTGGTAGACCGCGTGGCCCGCGCCGGGCGTGTCAAGGGCAAGGCCCAGCTCGACATGCATTTCACCTCCATCATCTTTCCCAACGGCAGCGTGGTTGAAATTCCGGGCATTGTTAACAGCTTGCCCGGCGCGAAAAAACAATCGGTCAAGAACGACGGAGAGGGAACCATCGAGCAGCAGGGAGACAAGGGGCGCAACGCCGGCAAGACGGCGGAGATCGCCATTCCCACCGGAGGTACTGTAGGGTCGATCGGCGGGCTGGGTTCAGGGCATCCCATCGCGGGAGGCGTAGCGGGCATTGGGGCCGGACTGGCCACTGTGGGGCTGGTATCGTTGTTTACACGGGGCGCCGATGTCAATATCGAGACCGGAACCCAGGTGGAGATGACGCTGCAAAGGCCACTCCTACTGGAGGAAGCGAACTTGGCCGCCGAGCCGCCGGGTTACGCGCTCCCACTCGTTCCCTCAGCCAACCAACCCAAACCACTTGCAAAGCCCAACCGCGCCCGCATTCTCTGCCCGCCCGGCGGCCTCGGCTGCGAATAATTTCAGGTAGTCTAGAAAGAGATGCAAACCGTTCCCAACGACACTCCCAACCCAGACTCCCGCCAGCCTTCCGCATTCGATGCAGACCTTGAGTCTAAACTCGGCCAGCCGCAAATCGAACCCGTGCCCGCGCCTCTGAGTAAACTTGGCGGAATCGGCCTTTGGGCGCGCGATCTGCTCGTCGCCGCCACAGCATCCGTGCTGATCATCATCTTCCTCTATCAGCCAGTCCGAGTTGAGGGCACCAGCATGTTGCCGAGGTTGGAGGATTCAGACCGCCTCTTCATCAACAAGTTCGTTTACCACATCTCCTCCGTCGAACGCGGCGATGTGGTGGTCTTCCATTACCCGCGCAACCCGGAGCAAAGCTACATCAAGCGCGTGATCGCCCTGCCCGGCGACCGTGTGCGCATCGACCACGGTGTGGTCTGGCTCAACGGCAAGCCGCAGATTGAGCCGTACGTCCCGGAGGAGTATCAGGATACAGAGTCCATGGCGGAGATCGTGGTTCCACCAGGCAGCTACTTCGTGATGGGCGACCACCGGTGCATCTCCTGGGACAGCCGCAAGTTCGGCCCCGTCGAGAGCTCGTTCATTTACGGCAAGGCCGTCTTCGTCTACTGGCCGGCCAGGGATGCGGGTACGGTGCGGTAGGCCCACGGAAACCGCCCGGAATTCCACCGGCACAGCACCGCCAACCCTGCTAGAATCGGTTGAATCCACTCCTCGGAGAGGCGATGCAATCGATTCTAGCGCTCGAAGACGGGCGCATCTTCCGCGGCCTCGGCTATGGACACCCAAGCGAATGCCAGGGCGAAGTCGTTTTCAATACTTCCCTTACCGGTTACCAGGAAATCGCCACCGATCCCTCCTATGCCGGACAAATCGTCGTTCTTACCAACCCCCAGATCGGCAACTACGGCACCAACCAGGCAGACAACGAGGCAGTCAAGCCCTATATCGAGGGTCTGATCGTTCGGGAATTCTCGCCCATCAGCTCCAACTGGCGCTCCGAGCAGGTCACCGACGAGTACATGGAGCGGTATTCCGTACCGGTGCTGGCCGAGATCGACACCCGCGCGCTGGTGCGCCACCTGCGCACCCACGGCGTGATGCGGGGGGTGATTTCTAGCTCTGAGACCAACCCCGACGTTTTGGTCCAGAAGGCCAGAAGCATCCGCAAGATGGATGGGACGGATCTGGCGCGTGTGGTCTCGACCAAGTCGATTTATGGGTTTGATGCCGCCGACAGCCGCAACCAGCCGGGCGACGCTCTATTGGCCGATGGATTCATCCACCATGCCGAAGGGCGCAAGCGCCTGCTTCATGTGGTTGCCTACGACTTCGGCATCAAACTCAACATTCTAAGGATGCTCGCCCGCGAGGGCTGCCGCGTTACGGTGGTTCCTGCCGAGACCAGCGCCGAAGACGTGCTGGAGCTGAAGCCGGACGGCGTCTTTCTCTCCAACGGTCCCGGCGACCCCGAGCCGGTGGACTATGCCGTGCGCGCCATCGCCAAGTTCCTGGGCCGCGTGCCGGTTTTCGGAATTTGTCTGGGACACCAACTCACCGGTCTGGCCCTGGGCGGCAAGACCTACAAACTGAAGTTCGGCCACCATGGCGGCAATCACCCGGTGCGCAACAACGCCACCGGCAAAGTGGAGATCACGGCCCACAACCACAACTTCGCGGTCGACCCGGATTCGATCAATGCGAACGAAGTGGAGTTGACCCACATAGACCTGAACGACAACACGCTCGAGGGCCTGCGTCACAAGACGCTGCCGCTCTTCAGCGTGCAGTACCACCCCGAAGCCGCCCCCGGCCCGCACGATTCGCACTACCTCTTCCACGACTTCCGGCGCATGATGGAGGAGTGGAAATCATGAGCGGACTCGCAGCCAGAAGGGAAGATCCCGAGCCAGGAGAGATTATTATCCCGGAATTGGACCTCTCTTCTTTCCTGCAGGAACCGCGTCTGTTGGAGACTCTTGAGCAAACAGAGATTCCCCGGTTGGCACGCAACCCTGCTGCAATGAACCTGCTGGAGCAGGTGCTACCGCGAATTCCTACCAGCCACTATTTGGTGCATGGAGATGCCCGCGCGATGCGTTCTATCCCTCCGGAGAGCGCGCATCTGGTCTTGACGTCGCCTCCCTATTGGACGTTAAAGAAGTATGAAGAGGCTGATGGGCAGCTTGGCCACGTCTTCGCTTACGACGACTTTCTTGCGGAGTTGGGCCGTGTATGGCACCGCTGCTTTGATCTGCTTGTCCCTGGCGGGCGGCTGATTTGCGTGGTTGGCGATGTATGCCTTTCCAGAAGGCAGAATGACGGACGGCACACTGTTGTGCCGCTTCATGCCTCCATCCAGGAGCTTTGCCGAAAGATAGGGTTCGACAATCTTGCCCCGATTATCTGGCACAAGATTGCCAATGCCGTGTATGAGGTTTCCGGCGGTGGAGGCTTCTTGGGCAAACCGTATGAGCCAAACTCCGTAATCAAAAACGACGTTGAGTACATCCTTATGTTTCGCAAGCCGGGCGGCTACCGCAAACCCACCGCCGCAAAGCGGTTGCTCTCGGTGATCAGCGCGGAGAATTATCAAACTTGGTTTCAACAAATTTGGACTGGGCTTACCGGAGCCTCTACCAAAGACCATCCGGCGCCCTATCCGGTCGAGCTGGCAGAGCGGTTGATCCGCATGTTCAGCTTTGCTGGCGATGTTGTCATCGACCCGTTTTCCGGTTCCGGTACGAATGCGATTGCTGCGGCGCGTACCGGTCGGCATAGCATCGGATTTGAAATCAGCACCAAGTACCACAAAATGTCCGTTGCCCGTTTCTACCGTGAGACAAATGGGCTTCTTTGGCAACCAGAAGTGATCGAAGTGGAGGAGCCATGATCTTAGAGCCTCGATGGGAAGAGCGTCTCCGCAACGCTGTCAAGCATTTCTGGTCAACTCGGGGGAATCAGTCGCTTCGCCAAGGAGCCAAGTCTGGCGCGCGGGATGCCGGAAACCGGACTGCGGTCACTGGTGGCAAGCAGTTGGATGGATTTGTTGGGTTGGTTCGGGATTTCCTTATCGATTGCGGAATTGAGCAATCATGCATTTTTTGCAACCAGGCGGTAGAGCTTCCCGGTTGGTTTCGAGCGGAAAAGAAGTGGGACTTGTTGGTTGTTGTAAAGGGTCAATTGATCGTAGCGATGGAATTCAAATCCCAGGTCGGCTCATTTGGAAATAATTTCAACAACCGCACGGAGGAAGTGTTAGGAAGCGCGACAGATATTTGGACGGCATATCGGGAAGGAGCATTTACTCTTTCGCAGCGCCCTTGGCTGGGATATGTGATGGTGTTGGAAGAAGTTAAGCGATCATTGAGCAAAGTTGGCGTAAAAGAGCCGCATTTCCCCGTATTTCCTGAGTTCCGTAACGCTTCTTATGCCAAGCGGTACGAAATCTTGATGACGAAGTTAGTGAGGGAACGATTGTATGACAGTGCGACCCTTTTGCTGTCTAGCCAAGCCTCTGCGGTAGACGGAAGCTATCGCCAGCCATCGGCCGACTTGTGTATTGAAAGCCTCTTAACCTCGCTCAAAGCGCGAGCCATGGCAATCGCAGGAGCCACAAACTAGACCATGCCACGCCGAAATGACATTCAGAAGATCTTGGTGATCGGCTCCGGGCCGATCGTGATTGGGCAGTCGGCGGAGTTCGATTACTCCGGCACGCAGGCCTGCAAGGCTCTCAAGCAAGAGGGCTATGAGGTGGTGCTGGTGAACTCCAACCCGGCCACCATCATGACCGATCCCGACCTGGCCGACCGCACCTATATTGAGCCACTTACCCGCGAGTACGTCGAGGAGATCATCCGCATTGAGTCGCAGATGCTCACCTCCCAACCGGGTTCTGGCATCTTTGCGCTCTTACCCACCGTGGGCGGGCAAACCGCGCTCAATCTCGCCGTCGATCTCGCCGACGCGGGCATTCTCGACCGCTATAACGTCGAGATGATCGGCGCACGGCTCGAAGCCATCAAGAAGGCCGAAGACCGCCTGCTCTTCAAGGATGCAATGATTCGCATCGGCCTCGATGTCTCCAAATCGGCGTTGGTGAACAACCTGCGCGACGGCCTGGATTTCGCCTCGAAGCTCGGCTTTCCCGTACTCATTCGTCCGAGCTTTACGCTGGGCGGCACGGGCGGTGGCATCGCCTACAACCGCGAAGAGCTGATGGAGATTCTGGCGCGCGGGCTGGACCTTTCGCCGGTTCACGAGTGCCTCATCGAAGAGAGCGTGCTGGGGTGGAAGGAATACGAGCTGGAGGTGATGCGCGACTTGGCGGACAACGTCATCATCGTCTGCTCCATTGAAAACTTCGATCCCATGGGCGTGCATACCGGCGACTCGATTACGGTAGCCCCGGCGCAGACCCTCACCGATCGCGAATATCAGAAGATGCGCGACGCCGCTATCGCCGTGATGCGCGAGATCGGCGTGGAAACCGGCGGCTCCAATGTGCAGTTTGCTGTCAACCCGCTCGACGGCCGCATGACTGTGATCGAGATGAATCCACGCGTCTCGCGTTCTTCCGCACTGGCTTCGAAGGCGACCGGTTTTCCCATCGCCAAGATCGCCGCCAAGCTTGCAGTAGGCTACACGCTCGATGAGATTCCCAACGACATCACGCGCAAAACGCCGGCCTGCTTTGAGCCCACCATCGACTACGTGGTCGTCAAGATTCCCAAGTGGCAGTTTGAAAAGTTTCCCGGCTCCGACGACACGCTAGGCCCGCAGATGAAGTCTGTCGGCGAGGTGATGGCCATGGGCCGCACCTTTAAGGAAGCGCTGATGAAAGCTTGGCGCGCTCTTGAAACTGGCAAGAAAACCGGCGCTGAAGTGCTTGATCCGCGCCGCCTGACGCAGATGCTGGTGACGCCGCGGCCAGAGCGGCTGGGCTATATTCGCTTCGCCTTTGAGCGCGGCCTGAGCGTGCGCGAAGTAGCCCGGCTCACGGGCATGGACCCCTGGTTCCTGCATCAGCTTCGCGAAATCACTCTCGCGCAAAGTTCGATCGTCGCCACCACGCCGGAGACCATCACGACTGACGAACTTCTACGTCTCAAGCGCTTCGGCCTGAGCGATGAGCGCATCGCCACGGAGTGGAAGCTCGAAGGCCACGTCGGCACCCAGCAGGTGAGAGAACTGCGCGAGGCAAAGGGAATCAAGCCCGTATTCAAGCTGGTTGACACTTGCGCCGCCGAGTTCGAGTCCATGACGCCCTACCTCTACTCGACCTACGACGAAGAGGATGAAGCGCCGCCGACCTCGACGCACAAGATCATCATTCTCGGCTCTGGCCCCAACCGCATCGGTCAGGGTATCGAGTTCGACTACTGCTGCTGCCACGCGGCCTTTGCGCTCAAGGAAGACGGCTACGAGACCATCATGGTCAATTGCAACCCCGAGACCGTCTCCACCGACTACGACACGAGCGACCGCCTCTACTTTGAGCCGCTGACGTTGGAAGATGTGCTGGCGGTTTATAACCACGAGGCGCAGTCGGGCGCTCCCATCGGCATGATCGTCCAGTTCGGCGGGCAGACGCCGTTGAACCTTGCCCAGCGGTTGCGCGCGGCGGGCGTGCCCATCATCGGAACGTCGCCCGAATCCATCGATCTGGCCGAGGATCGCAAGCGCTTCGGCAAGCTGCTAGACGAGTTGAAGATTCCGCAGCCCGCGGGCGGCACGGCTACCAGCGTGGAAGAGGCTCTGGCCATCGGCGAGCGCATCGGCTATCCGGTGCTGGTGCGGCCCAGTTATGTGCTTGGCGGGCGGGCTATGGTCATCTGCTACAACGCCGCGGAGGTCCAGCAATACATGAGCCAGGCGGTTGAGTATTCGCAGGAACGGCCGGTGCTGGTCGATCACTTTCTTGAGAGCGCCGTCGAGGTCGATGTAGACGCGCTCTGCGACTCGGAAGATGTGATCATCGCCGGCATCATGCAGCACATTGAAGAGGCCGGCATTCACTCCGGCGACTCGTCGTGCGTGCTGCCCGCCGTGAGCATCCGCAAAGAGACGCTAGAGACGCTGCGCACCTACACGCGAAAACTGGCTCTGGCGCTCAAAGTGGTCGGCCTCGTCAACTTGCAATTCGCCATCCAGCGCGACGCCGAGGGCGAGGACCACGTGTATGTGATCGAAGTCAATCCACGCGCCTCGCGCACGGTGCCTTATGTCTCGAAGGCCACCGGTATTCCGCTGGCCAAGGTGGCTGCGCGCCTCATGACTGGCCGCAAGCTGCGCGAACTGCTGCCTGCCCAGCTTGCCAGCGGCCTCGATCTTGGAACCGGCACGCACTACTACGTCAAATCGCCGGTCTTCCCCTGGTCAAAGTTCGCCGGAGTCGATACGGTCTTAAGCCCGGAGATGAAGTCCACCGGCGAGGTAATGGGCGTGGCCACCAGCTTTGGCGAGGCCTTTGCCAAGGCGCAGCTCTCCGCCGGGCAGGTGCTGCCCACCGGCGGCACGGTCTTCTTCAGCGTCAACGACCACGACAAGCCGGTAGCCATGGACCTGGCTCGCCGCTACGTCGATCTTGGCTTCAAGATTGTAGCCACCGAGGGTACGGCAAACACGTTGGGAGCCGCGGGGCTCGTCGTCGAGCGGGTCTTCAAGGTGCAGGAGGGCAGGCCGAACGTGGTGGATCTCATTAAGGGCGAGCGCATTCAGTTGGTCATCAACACCCCGCGCGGGCAAGACACGATCTTCGATGAGAAGGCCATCCGCCGGGCAGCTGTGACCGCGCGGATTCCGACCATCACCACCATCGCCGCCGCACAGGCAGCGGTTGAGGGCATTGCTTCCATGCAACTGCGCCAGACCACGGTGTATGCGTTGCAGCAGCTTCATGCGGAGACCGGCGCCTGAGTGGGCAAATCCCACCCTAGCCGCAAAAACAAAGACGCGGCGAGGGTGGGGCACCCAGCGGTAGTTTTTGGTGAGTGAGAAGAAACGATTCCTAAAGTCTTAAACGTAACATGACTCGCTCATGCCGATGTAGGGTTAGTTCGCCTTTTCAGTGATGATCGTTAGCGCACTTTCCCAGATTTGGCCACCTCGATACGGCCCATCTCCGTCGGCATCAAATTGTGGCTCATCGAACCAAACCCAATAAACCGTATTTGTCCCGAGCGCGCTTGTCTCCTCCCGGGTAAGTCCTCTATCCCATGGGCCACTTAGCGCAGTTACTGCACTTGGTGGCGTTGAGATCCTTCCCGAGGCGCCTTTAGCCCAAAAGAACTGATCTGAAACCCGGACTCGATCGCCTGCTGTGAGCCATTTTTCCATGCGAATCGATCCCAACTTCAAATGCAAATGCGCTACCAGCCCAGCACATACGCGAAGATCAGCGGCGCCACAATCGAGGCGTCGGATTCGATGATGAACTTGGGCGTATCCTCGCCGAGCTTGCCCCATGTGATCTTCTCGTTGGGCACTGCGCCGGAGTAGGAGCCGTAGCTGGTCGTCGAGTCCGAGATCTGGCAGAAGTAAGCCCACAGCGGCACATGTTCGCGCTGCAAATCCTGATGCAGCATGGGCACCACGCAGATGGGAAAGTCGCCCGCAATGCCGCCCGCAATCTGGAAGAAGCCCAGCGGGGTCTCGGCGGTGGTGTTCGTATACCACTCTGCCAGCTCCATCATGTATTCGATGCCGGTGCGCACCGTGTGGACGTTTTTTACGTCGCCGGAGATGCAGTGGCCGGCGTACATGTTGCCGAGCGTCGCGTCTTCCCATCCGGGGACGAAGATAGGCAGATTTTTCTGGGCAGCGGCCAGAAGCCAACTGTTTTTCGGATCGATCTGGTAGGACTTCTCCAAATCACCCGAAAGCAAAATCTTGTACATGAATTGGTGGGGGAAGAATCGCTCGCCGGCCTGGTCGGCGCGGACCCACTCCTTCAGCACCTCGTTCTCAATGCGGCGCATCGCCTCCATCTCGGGGATGCAGGTGTCGGTCACGCGGTTCATGTGGCGGGCCAGCAGCGCGGCTTCGTCGGCCGGGGTCAGATCGCGGTAGTGGGGCACGCGCTCATAGAAATCGTGGGCGACGAGATTGAAGACATCTTCCTCAAGATTGGCGCCCGTGCAGCTGATGCCGTGAATCTTGTCCTGGCGGATCATTTCGGCGAGCGAGAGGCCCAGTTCGGCGGTGCTCATGGCGCCGCCGATGGTTACGAACATCTTTCCACCGTTGGCGAGATGCTTGTTATAGGCCTCGGCCGCATCCACCAGCGCGGCGGCGTTGAAATGGCGATAGTGGTGCTTGATAAACGAACTAATAGGCGGCATTGATTGCGCGTTCCCCCGTACCTAAATTATCACAGCGAGAGCCATCCTCAATGAATGCGCGGCGAACGCGGATGGGGCGATCTTCCTGGTCCGGGTTCATTCAACGCGAGCGATTAAAAGCCAGCCCAACGGAGATAGGCGGCGATGATCGGCTGCCCCCACATGCTGCTGACGATGCCGCCGATGCAAAGGAATGTACCGAGAGGCAGCTTTTTGAGCGCCCAGCCGTTGGCGCCGGCTCGCGCGGCGGGGATTGCCAGCGCCACGATGGCTACCAAGGCTCCGAGGACTACCCCCAGGCCAAAGGCCAGCAACGCGCCCGGCAGGCCTAGCCATGCAGCCAGCATAGCCATCAGCTTGGCGTCGCCCAGACCGATTCCCTCGCGCCGGCGAATCAACCAGTAAACCCAGCGGATGAGCAGGATGAGGGTGGCAGCGGCGAGCGTTTCGCCGATGCGCCGCAGAGCACCAGGTGCTAGCGGTGGCGTCGGAGGCCCAAAGTCGTAGAACATCCGGTAGAATATTCGGTTTGCCAAGACAGTCGAGATAATTCCCAGCGCAATTCCTGGGATTGTAAGTTTGTCGGGTAGCCATAAGCATTCCGCATCCAGGGCTGCGAGCGCTACGAGGAGCCAGAGAAAGAGCGCCGAGCCAACCTCGACAAAAGGCTTTTCAGGATAGTGAAATGGGTGAGCTAGCCATGCATTTGGCCCAGCTAACCGCATCCACGCATCCACGGCCCATAGCTCTCCGACCGCCAATTCCACCAGCGGATACCGCCATCCAATCCAGGCCTTGCAACCGCGGCAGCGCCCGCGCAACGCCAGCCAGCTCACCAGCGGCACATTCTCCCACCACGCGAGCGTGCGGCTGCAATGGCGGCAATGGGAGCGGGGCGTGATTACGCTCTCGCCCTCGGGCCAGCGGCTCAGGCACACATTCAGAAAGCTGCCAAAGGCCAGCCCCAGCAGCGCCGCCAAAATCGTTCCACCTATGCGAATCATGCGCGTGTTTGAGTATACGTGCTTGGGATCGACAGATGACGGTTGAGATTTGCGGTTTCCCAGGTCCCAAAATCGGGACCCTGGGGCACCCAGCTCTGTGGGTATGTCGAGCCCGGACGACTAAGATTCGCGGTTTCCCAGGTCCCAAAAGCGGGACCTGGGGCACCCAACTTTGTCGGTATGTTGAGCCGGGACGATTGAGATTCGCGATTTCCCATCCAGACATATCCCACCTTGGGCACAAGAACAGAGACGTGCCGAAGGTGGGGCACCCATCAAGGTAGACTGAAGGTGCATGGACCTTCCGCCAGAAAGCTCCAAAGCGCCGGTCTCCGCGCCGCCCGCCGTAACCGATCCGGCGCGAGCGGCGGCCTTGTTTGAGCAGTCGGTCAAGATTATGGCGCGACTGCGCGCTCCCGATGGCTGCCCCTGGGACCGCGAGCAGTCCTTCGATTCCATCCGCAAATACACGCTCGAAGAGACCTACGAGGTCTTCGACGCCATTGAGCGCCGCGACTTTCCGCACCTCGCCGAAGAGCTTGGCGACCTGCTGCTGCAAGTGCTGTTTTATGCGGAGATGGCGGCCAACGAGGGCCATTTCACCATCGCCGACGTTCTCGATCATCTGAACAACAAACTGGTGCGCCGCCATCCGCATGTCTTTGGCGACGAGGCTTCGCGTGCTGCGGGAAACCGGGCCGATGTCGATGCCGCGGTGGAGGGTTCTTCTGCGGCGGTTCTGCGTAACTGGGAAGAGATCAAGGCCGCCGAAGCATTGCATGCAGCAGACGCCCCTGCGGCGCAGAGGCTCCCGGCGTCGCGTTTGGATTCTGTGCAGCGGGCGATGCCGGCGCTGGCTGAGGCTGCCAAACTCGGCGCCAAGGCGCGCGAGGCCGGCTTCGACTGGCCCGACTGGCGCGATCTGCTGCCCAAGCTGGCCGAAGAAACCGCCGAGCTTGAGGCCGAGGCCGCGTCCGGCGATCCGGCGCACAAGCCGGCCGTGGAAGCTGAGCTGGGCGATCTGCTGTTTACTGTGGTCAACCTCGGCCGGCATCTGGGCGTGGATGCGGAGATGGCCCTGCGTGGCTGCAATCGGCGTTTTCGCGAGCGATTTCGCGAGATGGAATTGGCATCGGATCGGCCGTTGGAGAAGCTTTCACCGCCTGAGTTGGAAGAGCTTTGGGCGCGCGCCAAGAGAAAGCTGGGCGGACAAATTGAAGAAAGAGAGGGGTTGTGAGCGAATTCTGCGACGAACATCCCTCAGGGGCTAAAGCCCGTTGTTTAATTTCAGCATCTTGCGGCACGACTGAAGTCGTGCCCTTTCAAAGCTACGTTTGCCGGAGAGTTTTTCAGCAAGCTGCGAAGTCGTGCCCTTTCAAAGAATCATTGCAGGGAGCCCCGGAATGATTGTCATTCGCGCCTGCGCGGGCTTTGAGGAACCGGCGGCCTGCGTGCGGCTCCAGGTTGAGACCTGGGGCTACGACGAGGCAGACGTGATTCCCCGCCGGGCGTTCCTGGTGGCGCAGAAGATCGGCGGCCAGGTCATTGGCGCCTTCGATACCGAACTCTCCGGCGCATCTCCCAACGGAGATCCCGAGTCGCTGGTTGGATTCGCTTTCTCCTTGCCGGGCGTCAAAGCCAACCAAGGTCAACCCCGGCCCTATCTGCATTCCCACATGCTGGCGGTAAAGAAGGCCTGGCGCGACCGCGGCCTGGGTACTCAACTCAAGCTCGAACAGCGGCGGGACGCGCTGGCGCGCGGCATTCGGCTGATGGAATGGACCTTCGATCCGCTGGAAATCAAGAACGCTTTTCTCAACATCCGCAAGCTGGGAGCCATCGTTCGCGAGTATCGCGCCAACTTCTATGGAGTATCATCATCTCAACTGCAAGGTGGGCTGCCGACTGACCGCTTATTGGCGGAGTGGCCTCTCGATTCGTCCAGAGCAACTGAAATTCTCGCCGGACGCGCGCCGGTTGCGCCGTCCATCGAGCAGCGAATCCAGGTTCCAGCCTCCATCTACCAGTGGAAGGCAACCGAAGCCGGCCGGGAACGAGCCATGGCCGTTCAATCGGAGAATCGCTTGAAGTTTCAGCAGGCATTTTCCAAGGGATTGGCCGTACTGGGCTTTACCTTGGATGCGGATGGAAATGGAGTCTTCGAACTGGGCTCCCCCGCCCAGCCGGGGATGGACGTATCTCCCGAGGGATACTAAAGCTTATGAGAATCGATGCGATTATCCTGCGCGAACTGCACCTGACTCTGGTGCGTCCGTTTGAGACCAGCTTTGGCGTAACCCGCAAGCGGAGGATTCTTCTGGCTGAGATCAAGTCCGAAGGGTTGACCGGATGGGGCGAGTGCACGGCGGGCGAGCGTCCGTTCTTCTCTGGGGAATCGACCGACAGCGCCTGGGCCGCAATCGTGAATGAATTGGGACCGATGCTGGCCGCGGAGACGCCGGAGCATGGCGGAGATTGTCCCAAGATCTTCCGCCTGGTGCGCCATAATCGCATGGCCAAGGCGACGCTGGAGAACGCCATTTGGGATCTTGAGGCGCAGCGCGAAGGTATTTCCCTTTCTCATTTGCTCGGAGGGGTCCGGGACATAATTCCATGCGGCGTGTCGCTGGGAATTAAGGCCTCGATTCCAGAACTTCTCGCGGAGATCGAGAAGGAGTTGGCGGCTGGATACCAGCGCATCAAGCTCAAGTGCAAGCCGGGCTGGGACGTGGAGGTCTTCGAACGGGTGCGGAACCGCTGGCCGGGCATAACGCTAAGCTGCGACGCCAACTCGGCTTACCGCCTGCGCGACGCCGACCACTTGACTGGCTTTGACGCATTCGATCTGCTGATGATCGAGCAACCCTTGTGGCACGACGATTTCTACTATCATTCGATGCTGCAAAAACGGTTGCATACCCCCATCTGCCTCGACGAATCCATCCATAACCGCCGCGACGCTCTGGCCGCCATTGAGATGGAGTCTTGCCGCATCATCAACATCAAGCTGGGCCGCGTGGGCGGCTTCTCCGAGGCCATTGCGGTTCACAATGCGGCACAGGAGCGAGGCATTCCGGTGTGGTGCGGCGGGATGCTGGAATCGGGCGTGGGTCGGTCGCACAATATTGCGCTCTCGACCCTGGAAAACTTCACGCTGCCCGGCGATATATCCGCCTCGGCGCGCTATTGGCATGAAGACATCGTTGAGCCGGAGATCGCGGTTTCGGCGGCGGGCGAGATTGCTATTCCAGACACTCCGGGGCGCGGCTATGAGGTGCGAACGGATCTGGTGGAGCGGCTCACGGTGCGCAAGGAGACGATTCGCGCCGTCGAGTTGGTGGGGTAAGCGTCGGGCTGGCCAGAGAGGAACCTTTTCCCAGCCGTGAAGTGAATCTTTCGAAAAGGCCGGCTCCCGACTCAACATTGCTGTAGTTGTCTGCGTTCATTTGAACAACGATTCAATGCAATTTGTGCCGGCGACCCCAATTGAAGCGGCGGCCAACGATGCCCTTGACGATCCAGTGGTCGGTGGCGGCAGTGGGGCCAATGCCCACGCCGAAGTTGATTTCCCAGTCGGGGCTGACATTCAAGTCGATGGCTGGAAAAAACTGCTGCTGCTGGTTGTGAAGGCTGGCGATATTGGCGATGCTGCCGTAGTCGGCATAGTATTCGAGGCCGCCGGTAATCTTCTTCGTGAAGTCGTAGCTGACTTTCACAGCTGGCGAAAAGTCAATTCCCAGCTTCACGTCAGGCCCGTGCCACGTGCGCTCCAGGGCTGGATTGACCGCGAAGTACCATGGTCCCTTCTGTTTATCGACGATGGGGCGAATCTCCCAGGTCCAGGTGTCCGGCGAAAAGAGAGCACGCTGATATCCCGCCTCAGTGGATAGGCTTACGCCAACCGGCCAGCGCCATTTTTCCGGAACCCGGACTCTGGGGCGGATGTGGTCGCCAACCCACTGGACGCCGAGGCCGCTCTGTTCGCTGGTGAAGATGTAGATGCCGACTTCGGACCAGTTGTTGATTCCCTGAGTAATCTCGACGGTCTCATGCTCGGCATGATTGGTAGGGGCGACGCCGCCGATTGTTTTGCGCTGGCCGTCGGCGGTGAAATTCGAGTGCAGCTCAACCATGGTGCTGCGGGGAGCAACCGTCTCCGCGGCATAGACCTGAATCTCGTAGTTGCCCTGGGCTCGGGCCATTGGGATGAGGCCGCCGATTACGATCAGGACAGTAAGAGCGAACTTCATGAATGCACCTCTTAAAAATTGATCGGTCCACAAGCGTTGGGTATGGCTGTGCTCCCGGTCACGTGGTCACCTGAGCACCCGCTTGCTATGATTATGGGCGACAAAACAAACGGCCGGCCACGCGTGTGGAACGGCGAGGAGACCGCAATGCCCGAAGCATACGCATTCAGCACTATTCCAGCAAAGATTCTGCTGCCCATCGACTTCAGCCCATCGTCCCATGACGCTCTGGAAGAAGCCACCGTGCTTGCCCAGCACTTTCATGCCCAGGTTTATCTTGTTCATGTTGTTCAGGAAGGTTGCAATCTTGAAGTCGAGAAGAAAGAAGCGGAGGAGCATTTTGCCGTTTCTGTGGCCGGCCTGACCGCCAAGGGCATCAAGGCGACTTCCAGTGTCGAAATCGATAACGATATTGCCGGAAGCATCCTGGACGTCATCGACCGCGAGCATATCGATATGATTGTGGTCTCAACGCATGGCACCACGGGATGGCATCCGCTGGTCTTCGGGTCGATCGCAGAGAAGCTGGTGAAGCTGGTTCACATTCCGCTGCTTCTGATCCGCACGGAAAAGCCCGAGAGCAGCGTGAAAGTGGTTTCGGGACGCTTGATGGAATGGTGGTAGATTAGGCGGCAGGAAAATATTGCGGCATGACAACGGGCGAACGGCGGCTTCATGTCAGCCGTTCGCCCGTTGTTTGTTGTTCGGGGGACGACTGAGGGGCAGAGCAGCATTTCTGCCGTTGGCGTTCCTGAGCGAACCTGGGATTCCTCAATACCGGCAATGTCCACTGCCTGGAATGCGGTGCGCAAACGCCAGATTCCACAGCCGCATCCTGGTGATGGGAACGCAGTTGAGGAGCTGGTGGCGCAGATCCAGAGCGGGAGCCAGAGGGTGCGTCCGCTGCGTTATTCAAGTCGACAAAGTCCAATCATTGCTTTTGTCATGGCCTGCGCGCATTTCTATTGAATGCTTTTCCGCAGATGCCGATAGGTACGCCTGAGGGAGTATGTCGATCTCTCCCGGATGAGGTGGAAAAATGGCGATTGGCGCTCTCTCGGCCGGAGGGTTGTCGCAGTACGTTCTGGCTTCAAGCAACCTGACGCAGACTCAACAGGCGTGGCAGACGCTCCAGCAGAGCCTGGCCGCGGGAAACATCTCCGCCGCCCAGACGGCGTTCAATAACTATCAACAACTGAACCAGAATCTAACGAGTATCAGCGGCGGTTCTTCCACCAGTACGCAACTCACGACCGATATGACCGCGCTGGGCACGGCTCTGAGTTCGGGGAGTTTGTCGGCGGCCCAATCCGCATTTGCGACCGTCCAGGCCGATATGAAGAGCGCACCCTCCCAATCCATGGCAAACGCCACCGCGGCCATGGCGCAGGTGGAGGGCTGGGTGAACGATTTGCTGGATTCGGCCGATCCGAGCGGTTCGTCGACCTCTTCCGATCCGACAACGTCGCTTTTGCAAGACGCCCTGAGCCTGGATTCGCCGTCGAGCAGTACAGATCCCGCGACCGAAGCTCTGGACAGCGCGTATGGCGGCACGAGTACGGGGATCAGCACCCCAACCAGCTCAGGCAGCACGGGCTTAAGCGTCTACGCTTAGGAGCTAACAAGAATGGAGCCTGCTGCGTGGGGGCGAGGCCCAAGACGCGCTCTTTGAGGCATGGCTACAAACTGTGGGAATCGATGATGGGTGGAACTCATCATCTGAGCCAGACGGCGGCTGGTGGAGGGTCAGAGGATAGCTTTGGCGCCGGGCCGGGAGGAGGACGCCATCAAAGCACGGATGCGATTGGGCGATCTGCTCAGCAAGGCCAAGCTGATTTCCGCCGAGCAGTTGGCAAAGGCGCTGGAACAGCAGGCCGAGCTTGGCGGGCGCCTGGGGGACCGCTTGGTGAGCAGCGGCGCCATCGGCCAGGCGGTTCTCGACGCCTTTATCCATCGCATGCCGACGGAACCGGCCGATATAGCCGCAACCAAAATCGATGCGACGGAATTCCTCACCCTGCTGATGAAGCTGATCTATGTGGAACATCTGGAATCCGTTCGTCAGTTTGTCGAAGCTATCAAGCTGCCCTATAACCTAGTGCTCGATCTGGTGCGGATGGCCGTTGACCGCCAACTGCTGCACAACCTGGGAACCCGCTACTCCTCCAACCCGCTCGACTTGAGCTACGCCTTTACCGAAGAGGGCAGGCGTTGGACGGTAGCCGCGCTGGAGCAAATGCGTTATACCGGGCCTGCGCCGGTCACCCTCGAGGAGTTCGCCAATCAGGTGAACCTGCAGAAGATCACCAACGAACGCATTACCTACGATCGCTTGCGGAACTCCCTGGGCGAACTGGTCTTCGAGGACAGTATTGTCGAGAGTGTTGGTCCGGCGCTGAACTCCGGCCGCGCCATTCTGCTCTACGGCCCGCCCGGCAATGGCAAGACCTCGGTCGCGCTCAGCTTCGCCAACGTATTCACCGACGTGATCTACGTGCCTTACGCGATTATTGTCGAGGGCCAGATCATACGCGTCTACGACCCCAGCCTTCATTCCTTGCTGAGCGCCGATGCCTCGATCCAGGACAACAGCCTTTCCTTCATTCGCAGCGACGAGTACGATGCTCGCTGGGTTCCGTGCCGGCGGCCCTTCGTTGTAACCGGCGGCGAACTGACCCTGGAGATGCTCGATCTTCGATTCGATCCCTCATCGAATGTCTATGAGGCTCCTCTGCATGTGAAGGCGCTCGGCGGCTGCTTTGTGATCGACGACTTCGGACGCCAGTTGGTGAGCCCAAAAAATCTGCTCAACCGCTGGATCGTGCCACTGGAGAACCGATTCGACTACCTGAAGCTGCATTCGGGCAAGAGCTTCACCATTCCCTTCGAGGAGCTGGTGATCTTCTCTACCAATCTGGAACCGGAAGACCTGATGGACCCCGCGTTCCTGCGCCGCCTTCCCTACAAGATAGAGGTTGCGGGACCCAGTGTCGGGCTGTACAGGCGCATCTTTGAGAAAGAGTGCGTACGCCAGGGCGTGACGCCGCCCACCGATTTGCTCGACTATATTGTGGAGAAGCTCACCAAGGGCAAGGGACTCGATCTTGCCGCATACCAACCTAGATTCATCGTGGATCAGGTGGTTGCAACCTGCCGTTTCATGGGCCAGCCCTCCCATTTTGAGCCCAGGTTCATCGACTATGCGCTGGACAATCTGCGGGTACGCCGCCAGACGGCGTACAAGCCCGCTGCGCCGGTTCCTGCTACTGCTGAAGGCGATTAGCCGACGCGGACGGCTATTCGCTTACATTCGGCGTGCCGACCGGATGGAGGATTCGAGCAATCCCAGGTCACTGAATCGAGACTCAGGCGGCCGGTGTTAACTGGGAAATTATCTGCAAGCTTTTGAAAATAAATAGAGGGGGTGGGGGTATTAATTAAATGGTAACTAGGAGAAGGTACGGATCGGGCGGGTTCCTAAGAGATTGGCCCGGGGAATCCGGACGTAACTTTCAACCGCGGCGGCTTCTTCATTGGCTTCACTCTCCTTATTGTGCGCCGGCGGGGCGTAATTTTGTGCAAGGGGCACGGTTTTGGTTTCCAACATCCCCAAAGCGTAACCAAGGGCGCCCGGCAAGCAGAAGCACAACGGAGTACAGAGACACCTTTCTCATTGCTGGTTCTGCTCTTTCCCGTCTGTGGCGACGGATTCATTTGGAGAAGCCCTGCTCCGGAAGCGGCTGCCGCGTCCGGAGCGGGGTTTTTGCCTGCGCGGCGAGCTATTTCGGCGCAGTCTCCCCCGGCTCAGGCACAACGATGGTGAGGGTGTTGGACCGGACCGTCACGCTTTTCTCGGGCTCTCCGGGAAAGGTCTCCCTGGTCACGGTAATCTCGTACGTGCCCGGTTTTATCGTGCTGTAGTAGAGGGTGTCGAACCGGTCTTCTCCTGGCTTGGTGTTCTCCCCTCGCCCGCTTCCAGAGCACATCCCGGTCTCATGCTGTTTCCCCCATTTCAACTCAGCATCCGTCTTTTCCACGGGAACGCCGTTATAAACGACTTCAAGGTTGTACAGCCCTCCAAACGAGTCGCAGAACGTCCTGTGCATCACCTCTTTTGAAATATTGGTCAACTTTACGACTAGCACCTGATAAGAGGCTACTATCGAGCCGCGATGCCCCTCCGAAAGTGTCAGCCTGAATCCAGGCTCCGGCTTTCCTGACGTTTGTGCGTAGGCCGCAACAGCTTGCGCGGCCAAGATCATAACGGCGAAGTACGAGGCAAATCTTTTCACTGCTGGTCCTCCTTCTTTCGTCCGTTTGGATGGGACAACAGAAGAATGCCCCGCTTCCGAAACGCTTGCGTCTTAGGCGCGGGGCTTTTGCCGGCGCGGCGAGTTATTTCGGCGCAGTCTCCCCCGGCTCAGGCACAACGATGGTAAGTGTGTTGGACTTGACCGTTACGCTCTTCTCGGGATGGTCCGGGTCTGTCTCTCTGGAAACGGTCACCTCGTAGATGCCCGGCCTGGACACGTCGTATTTTGCGTCAACGCTCACCCAATGTTTGCGTGATTCTCCAGGCTGGATTTCGTTAATGCCAAGCCCAAAATTGCAAAGCTGACCCTGTTCAGTTTCACTTTGACGGCGACCCGCCTCATCCTTCTCCTTCAGCGGAGCGCCATTGTAGAGGACCGCGACAGTGAACCAACCTCTTGTCTCTACGCAACCGGGCTCGGTGATTATCTGTTTTGAGATGTTCGTCTCTACCAGAGTCAGCCTGTGGAGGCCCGGGCCAAACTCGTGATGGTACTCAGAGATGGTCAGCGTGAATTGAGGCTCGGGTTTTTGGGGCGCTTGGGCGCAGAGGGCAACTGTCTGTATTGCGAGAATTGTCGCAGGGATGCACATCCATAGGCTCTTCATTGCTTGTTTTCCTCTTCCCCGTCTGCCGGGACGGCCCAACAGAAGAATGCCCCGCTTCCGAAACGCTTGCGTCTTAGGCGCGGGGCTTTTGCCGGCGCGGCGTTATTTCGGCGCAGTCTCCCCAGGCTCCGGCACGACGATGGTGATGGTGTTGGACTTGACCGTCACGCTCTTCTCAGGATGATCCGGGTCCGTCTCCCTGGAAACGGTCACCTCGTAAGTGCCCGGCCTGGATAAGTCGTAACGGTCGGCAAGATCGAGAAATACCTGGAAAGATTCTCCGGGTTTGATGGGATTGAGTCCAAGCTCGTGAGTGCAGAACGCTGCCTGCTCAGCTTCCCCACGATGCCGTGCCGCCGCGTCCTTCTCGTCCATGGAAACGCCGTTATAGAAAACGGATACGCGAAACAGGTCCCGCATATCCGAGCATCCAGGTTCAAAGAAGACTTCGCTTGAAATGTTCCGCACGATCACGCTCACCCTGTTGAAGCGTGGACCAAGCTCGTGATGGTACTCAGAGATGGTCAGCGTGAATTGCGGTTCAACCTTTTCAGGTATCTGTGCGCAAGCTGCGATTGCCTGCATCGCGAGAATTGCCGCAGGGATGCACATCCATAGGCTCTTCATTGCTTGTTTTCCTCTTCCCCGTCTGCCGGGACGGCCCAACACAAGAATGCGCCGTTCCCGAAGCTCTTGCGTTTCAGGAGCAGGGCTCTTGCCGGCATGGCGAGCTATTTCGGCGCGTCGGCCTCTGGCTGGGGCTCGTCATCCGCTGCCTTCTTGCTGTCCCCTGACGGCTTGCTTTTCGCTTGGAGCACGGTAATGGTGATTATGTTCGATTTCACCACATCGGACTTGGGATCATCCGAAACGTGCGCGGATACTTGAATGGTATACGTTCCTGGCGCGCTCATATCGAGCCACTTGCCCACATGGTCTTGATCGATCATGCTTTCGCCCGGTTGCAGCAAATTATCTTTGGTGCCTAATAAATGTCCCCCATGATCGTCCCCTATCATCCTCACTTCATTGGGCTTTCTCAGGCCAACTGAGTTGCCGTTGCTGTCGTGTACATCAACGTAATAGCTCGAATGTGTACCTGCACGAGAGGATTTGCTTATCTCGTGATCGGAGACATTTGTCTTCCGAATCGCAACCATAGCCATGGAACCATCCCCGACACTGGTCTCGGCACAATTTATAAAGTCCCAGACATCAGAATGTTCTTTGTCGCGATTAGCAGTGATTTCGAGCTTGAACGGCGGGTTCACAGCCTCAGTTTGTTTAGAGAAATCAGATTGGCCGGAAGCAGCGACGGACGCCGCAACGAGCAAAAGAGTCGCGTAAATGATTTTCATAATTCCTCCGATGGACAGAACTCTGTTCATGCCTCGTTTGGATCTGCCTCGAAAGGCTAACTCGAGGCTGGTGCGCCCTCGACACAGCAGGCTTTGCGGTTCAGTACTCTCCAATACAACCTTCTTGAGCGTCGACTTACTGCGAAGTGCGCGTCCACGTGGGGTAACCATCCACGAGCGCCGAGGTTATTTTTGGCACACCGCAGGCGATGATCTGTACATTGATCGAGCCTTGCCAGATGGTGTAGGCGGCAGCGTTATTGGGGCATGGCTGGTTGACATCCGGATCGCAACTGATCTGTAGTGTGAAGGCTGCGTTCTCGGTCGGAGTGTCGGCGGGGAGTGTTACGGTACCGGAGACCAAGTCCGGGGTGATGCAATAGCTGAATGGTATCTCTTTGCCATCCGGCTTGGCCAGATCGCCGAAAGCCTCACAAGCCACGCCGGGAGCGGAGCAGGTGGATTCAACGGTGGTTCCAGGAAAGTTGAAGTTGTTGTCTTGTCCCGCATACCAGGTGGTCGGGGATGTTGGCGGGGTCGTCGCCCCTGGGCATTGCGCGTAACAGAGATCCACGGAAATCAACAGAAAAAGCGGAATGGCGTAGCGGAGCAGCCCTGCAATTGTCTCCCCTAATTTACCCAAGTTCTTGCGCATGGGTGCGGATCCTTTCAATGGAATGCCCGGAGCGCTGATGGGGCGGGTTCCGACCGTGATATGAAGGGAGAGTCTGCATCCAGTGTGACCGCTCGCAGCCGGATGTCAAGTGAATTCCGGAGTGTGGATTTTGGTATGCGCGTCAATCTCGATCCGGGCGGTGAGACGGCCGTGAGCCGGAAACGGATTCTCTTTCCTGGCGTCGCCGTGTGTAGAAGCCCAGGCAGGGAGGGGAAGAAACACATACATAAAGAAATGCCCGTCGAGCGCATCATGAGGTATATTGACTCCTAGCCGGGAAAGCAGGGTTGTGATTCCGGAAGAGAATTCAACTACAAGGAGATCATTGTGGCTACCTTCTGTGCGAAATGCGGATCTGAAATCCCCACGAACCAGCAATCCTGCGGCACATGCGGCGCTCCGGTGGCGGCCGTGGGCGCGACGTATACCCCCGTTCAGCCGGCCCCTTACCAACCAATGCCTTCGCAACCAGCCGCCTATCAACCCGTGGCCGCGCAGCCGGCTGCATACCAGCCGCCCCCTCCGCCACCGGTTGCTTATCCTCCGGCAGTTGCGCCCGCCAAGTCCGGCGGCGGCGCCCTCAAGATTATCCTGATTATCATCGCCGTGATCTTCGGAATCGGCGTTCTGGGCGCGGCAGTGGTGGGATACGGAGTTTGGAAGGTTGCTCATGCCATCCATGTCTCTGGCTCAGGCGATAAAGCGCACATGACGTTCAGCGCTCCTGGCGGCGGCACGATCTCCGCCAATACTGCCGAGACCTTCAGCGCCGCCGAGCTGGGCACGGACATCTACCCCGGCGCATCCGCCGGCAAGGGCAGCATGAGGATGACCTTGCCCAATGGCTCCTGGGTTACCGCCGTGTTTGTCACGCCGGACTCGAAGGATCAGGTGGTCAGCTATTACAAGAACAAGTTTGGCAGCGAAGCCTCTGTCTTCGATAGCGCCGCCAGCGCGGTCCTGACGCTCCAGAAAAGCAAGCAGGAATCCATCATGGTGACGGTAACCGCCAATCAGGCGCAATACGACGGCAAGACGCAGGTTACGATTCTGCACACCACAAGCAATAGGCAATAGGTGCTTTGCCGGTTGCGGAAAATCAGCGGGGCGCGGCATGCTTAGGCATCCCGCGCCCCGTGTGTGTTTTCGGTCGCCTCTACCTGCCCAGCCAGCCGCCATCGACTGCCAGCACGTGGCCGTTGATGTAGTTGCTGGCGGAGGAGGCGAGAAAGACGGCCGCACCGGCTACATCTTGCGGTGTTCCCCAGCGGCCAGCCGGAATGCGCTCGAGAATCTGCCGTGCGCGGGTGGGATCGTTGCGCAGAGCCTCGGTGTTGTCGGTATCCATGTAACCCGGCGCGATGGCGTTGACCTGCACACCCTTTGCGGCCCACTCGTTGGCCAGAGCCTTGGTCAGTTGCGCCACGCCGCCCTTTGCGGCGGCATAGGACGGCACCGTCAGGCCGCCTTGAAAGCTGAGCAGCGAGGCAATGTTGACAATCTTTCCGGAGCCTTGCGCAAGCATGTGCCGGCCCGCGCTCTGGCAGAGGCGGAAGACGCTGGTGAGATTGGCCGCCAGCACATCGTCCCAGTCGGCGACGGTAAAGTCGACAATGGGCGCGCGGCGAATCATGCCAGCATTGTTGATGAGGATATCGATGGAGCCGAGCGCGGCGACGGTTTGCGCAATCAGCCCTGGGCCAGTGTCGGGGTTGCGCAGATCGGCGGAAAGAGCAACGTGCCGCACTCCGGTCGCGGCCACTTGGGCCACCACCGCGTCCGGCACAGATTGCGAGCCGTGCAGCGCCACATTTGCGCCCGCCTCAGCAAGGGCGACGGCAATGGCCGCGCCAAGGCCGCGCGAGGAACCTGTGACCAGCGCATTTTTGCCGGTGAGTCGAAACGAATCGAGGATCAGGGGAAGTCTCCTTGGCTTCAGTGTTGATGCACTTGCTTACAAAAGATCGGTAACACGCAGCGCGTCCATGTCGGAGTAGACCTGGTTTTCTCCACCCATGCCCCAGCAGAAGCTGTAGCTGGCCGTGCCCACGCCGGCATGGATCGACCAGCCGGGCGAGATGGCCACCTGCTTGTTGGCAACCAGCAGATGGCGTGTCTCGGTGGCCGGTCCCATGAGATGGATTACACGATGTTCCGCCGGAATATCGAAGTAGAGATAAACCTCGGAGCGGCGCATGTGCGTGTGGGGCGGCATGGTGTTCCACACGCTGCCTTCTTCAAGCTCGGTGAAACCCATTACCAGTTGGCAGCTTCGCGCGCCTTCCAGATGGATGAGCTTGTTGATAGTGCGGCGATTGGCGGTGGCGGGAGAGCCTAGCGTCATAGGCGCGCGGTCGGCTGCGCCAGCGATTGCCGTGGGGTAAACCGCGTGAGCCGGATAACTCAACAGATAAAACTCTGCGGGCTTTTCCGCGTTCGCGCTTGAAAACGAGATGCTGTGCTCGCCTTTGCCGATGTAAAGCGCATCGCGATTGCCCAGCGCATGCGTTGCGCCATCCACATCGACGGACCCATCGCCGCCGATGTTGAAGACGCCCAGTTCGCGCCTTTCGGTAAACGATGTGGCGCGCAATTCATTGGGGCAGGGAAGCGGCAAGGCTTCGCCCAGCGGCACTGCCGAACCGATCACCGTGCGGTCCAGATCGACATAGACGAGTTGGATCTGGCCAGGCGTAAAGATGTCGTCAACCAGAAACGTGTCGCGCAGCTCGGCCGTGGACATGTGGGGATAGCGGATGACGTCCGCCATTTGCATCAGTTTCATACGATCGCCTTTCGTGCTGCCTGCACCAGGTTGAAGGAAATCCGCCCTGAGAGTGCAGGCCGTTCGACAGCCTCGGGGCTTCAACAGCAGGGATGCTCGTCACCGTCCAAGAAAGACAGGGGCTATATGGCGCGCATAGAGATTCTCAGTTACGTTTTTTGCAATAACTGCCTCGTTGGCTTCGAGCAGGTCGAGATAGCGGGGGCCCATTTTGGCCGCGACCTTGAAGCCCACATGCAGTAACTGGCGAAGGCTCGGGTTATAAGCCGGCGAGCGCTGGTCGTGGCGCAAAGCCGAGGTGAATTGCTGGCTGGACCAGCCATCGACTTCAGCGGGCAGGGGCAGTTTGGCCGGGTCGATGTCAATGACGGTGGCGTAGGGCGCGCACAGCTCGGCCGAGTGGGCATAGGCCTCTGCGTAAATCTCTTTGGCCAGCGCCAGGCCTTCCCCTCCAGCCTCGGCGAGGCCGACGATCTCTTCCAGCCAGGTGGTACCGGCGGTCTTCAGATGCACGCCGGTCGAGAACTGCTTCATCGAGGCGTGGATAGCTGGATAGATCGAGAATTTGTCGCTGCCGGAATGGACACTGAGCTTGAGATTGGCGGGCAATCCGTAGGCAGTTATGGCATGGCGGATAGCTGCCATATCGAGGGCCATCTCGCGGGCGAACTGGCCGGGGTCGCCTACGTAGTCCACGCCCTTGTTGAAGCGGCCGCTGAATTTGGGAGCTATGGTCTGGACCGGAATGCCTTCATCGGCAATGGCGGCGAGGATGATGAGCAGCTCCGCCGGCGATTGGGCGGCATCTGTCTCGTCCATCGAGACCTCGGCAATGAAGTTACCGTTGCCTTTAGAAGCCTCGATGCGGCGGTAGATTTTGCCCGCCTCTTGCACGGCGAATAGGAACTTGGCCGCGGTCTGACCAAGCAGCTCCGGTGTGATCTCGATGGATTGGCCGGCTCCCTCGAGCTGGATGGTCCCGGCAAGCTCAGAATGCTGCTTCACGAACGCGTCGATGGAGGCCGGCTCGGCCGGCTTGCCGATATAGTCGGCCACATCGATGGTGTAGAAGTCGCAGGGCGGCAAAAAGCGCTCGACCGTGGAGAGATTGATGTGATCGGCGTCGCAGAAGTAAGGGAGCTTCCAGTCAAGTTCCTTCACGGCGGCGTCGGCCGCGGCGCGGACCGAAGCCGGCTCGGAGCCGATAATTGTGTGCTCGCGATTTGATTTGTTCCACACCGGGATCACGTCGATGCCCGCCTTGGATGCGAGGACGCACGCTTCGAGTTGAGCTTTGGCTTGATGGGCGAATCGGTCGCCTACTCCGATGGAAAATTTCCCAAGAATCTTCATGATCGTCTTCGAAGCCTTTCATTGCCGACCAGAAATATGAGGCCGGTCTTCGTCAGGGGGAATCAAAATGTAATCGGCTGTCTTGGCTATGTGCGAACCAGGCGAATCGGGTTGACCCTCATTGAGAGGTCTGACCACTAGAATACACCTTCGCGCTCGGGCGGCTCATGTTCATCTTGATTTTGTGCGACAAATCGCTGAGCCGGTGCTAACCTCATTATGCGGGATGACGCCGCACATTGGAAGCGCTGGACTTGGCCGCTATGCACGCTGACAAGAAACAGAACCTCGACACGCAATTGACCTCCCAGGTGGTCAACTATATTAGGGCAAAGATAGAGGAAGGGACACTAAAACCAGGCGACAGGATTCCGCCGGAGCGCGAGTTAGCCAAGGAATTGAAGATCAGCCGCGCGAGCCTGCGGATGGGCATTGGTTACCTGGCTGCCATGGGCGTGATGAAGGTGCGCCATGGGGTGGGTACCTTTGTGGCCGACGGACCGGCGGAGTTTGGTAAGTCTTCGCTGGGATTGCTGGGCGCCCTGCATGGCTTCAAGTCCTGGCAGATGTTCGAGGTGCGCAACCTGCTGGAAACCACACTGGCGGCGCTGGCGGCCGAGCGGGGAAACGAAGAGCATTTTACGGTGCTTGCCGAGGAAGTTGCGGAGATGTATGCCACCATCGACGACCCGGCGGAGTACCTGATCCACGATGTGCGCTTTCATCGCACCATCGCCCAGGCTTCCGGCAACCCGATTCTCGCGGCTTTGATGGAAACCATTTCAACGGCGCTGTACGAAGACCGCCGCCAGACTGCGGAACGCGCGATAGACCGTAAGAGTTCCCTGGAAGCGCACCGCGAGATTTACCGGGCGATCCGCACGGCAAACCCGGTGGAAGCTCGCCGGGCGATGGAACGGCACCTGCAATCGGCCGAGAGCGAACTGGCGGCGGAAAAGCCGATTCCGGCGCGCGGAAAGGGACGCCAGCGGAAACAATAAACGCCTGTGAATCGGTGCAAGCGGGATCGCATCGGCGGCCAGTGAATCGCGTCAGGCAGCCGAAGGCCGTATCAATCGAGATGAAAGACTTCTTCAAGCGGAGTCATGTTGTCATCCGCTGCGCCTGGCATCGGCTCGAAAAATGGCGACATCTCCGCCTGCCACCGGGCGTTGACAGGATGGCTCTTCATCCCCGCGACACATTTTTCGAAATTCTCGGCCTCAAGGTAGCCGACCAGAAGACCATCCGGCCTGAGAAAAAGCGAGTAATTGCTCCATCCCGTCTGGCGCAGAGCATTGAGCATCTCCGGCCAGACCTGGGCATGACGCGTCTTGTACTCTTCCACCCTGTCCGGGCGGACCTTCAACAGAAAACAAATGCGCATAGGTTCCCCTTATCCAGCGCCGCATATCGCGGAACTTGCTGTTTCCGATGTGAGTCCGAGGCCTTCATAACAGGTTTCGGGATAGAAGTACATTGCCTATCGAAATTATTGTAATCGTAATATGCGTTCACGTACCTGCGATCGGATTCTTTTCAGGGAATCTTTCGAGATGAATAACAATCTTGCTCTGCCAGACGCTTGCGGTGGTAGCGAATTAGGAAAATCTCGCTTTTACAAAGCCTCTTCTGGCAGTATTTTGCGGGAGTGCCGGAGCTAAATTGACACTCATCTTTTTCGATTTTGCAGCGCGGTAGATACTACGCCGTTCTGGCCAGCCGCTTGGGCCTGAATATCCGCATGAAGACATAGACCATCAATTGCAATGTGATAGCCCCGGTGCAGTCAAGCAGCACGTCCCACGGCGAGCCGGTGCGGTTGGGCAGGAAGCTTTGGTGCCACTCGTCGGCGCTGGCAACCAACGCAGTGCCAAGCAGGGCGAGACGTGCGTCCTGGATGAAACGGGACTGGGGAAGAGTCATCCACCAGGCGCGAAGCCACGCCAATCCGATCAACCCATAGCCGAGAAAGTGCCCGGATTTGCGGATGTAGTGATGGATGTCTTCCCATCGGGCGCTTTCGACTGGTCCGAAGATGCTCTCGAAGATCAGCCGCAGTGGACGGCTCGTATGATCGGAGCCGAATATCGTTGTCGATTCCATCAGGATGACGCAGATACCGACGACGACGGGTAGCCAGGCGCTAATCCAGTATTTGAGGCTGCCTCGACTACTCGACATGATAGTTGGGAGCCTCTCGTGTGATGATCACGTCGTGGACGTGACTCTCGCGCAGGCCTGCGCCGGAGATGCGCACAAACTGCGCCTTTTCCTGCAATTCCGCGATGGTGGCGCAACCCAGATAACCCATGCCGGAGCGCAGGCCGCCCACCAGTTGGTAGACCATCGACTCCAGAGGCCCTCGGTAGGGTACGCGACCTTCGATACCTTCGGGAACGAATTTGCCGAGCCGGTTCTGGTTTGAGCGCTCGCGCTGGACGAGGCCCTCCGCGCCCATCTCGGCGCTTGCCAGGTCGGAGGAACTTTGGAAGTAGCGCTCGCCGGAGCCCTGGCTCATGGCGGAGAGTGAGCCCATGCCCCGGTAGCTTTTGAAACTGCGACCCTGGTACAGGATGGTTTCGCCCGGACTCTCGTCCACGCCGGCAAAGAGCGAGCCGATCATGATCGAGCTGGCCCCCGCGGCTATGGCTTTGGTGATCTCGCCGGAGTACTTGATGCCGCCGTCGGCGATGATGGGAATGCCGCGTTCGCGTCCGGCGCGCGCGGCTTCGGCAATGGCTGATATCTGCGGCATCCCCGCGCCGGTAACCATGCGCGTGGTGCAGATTGAACCGGGGCCGATGCCCACCTTTACCGAGTCCGCGCCTGCATCGATCAGCGCCATGGCGCCCTCGTACGTGGCTACGTTCCCGGCCAGCAGGCCGACCTGGGGAAAGCGCTTTTTGACCTCGCGCACCGCTTCCAGCACCCGCGAAGAGTGGCCGTGCGCCGAGTCGATGGCCAGCACATCGGCGCGCGCGCGCACCAGTTCGGCCGCGCGCTCCAGGTAGTCGCCGGTGGCTCCGATGGCGCCGCCGACGCGCAAGCGGCCCTTCTCATCCTTGCTGGCGCTGGGATACTTGAGTTTTTTCTGGATGTCCTTGACCGTGATCAGGCCTTTCAGATTGTACTGATCGTCCACCACCAGGAGCTTTTCCACGCGATGCTTGTGCAGAATCTGCTCGGCCTCTTCCAGTGTGGTGCCCACCGGAACAGTAATCAGGTTCTCCTTGGTCATCACGTCGCCGATGGGAATATCCGTGCGGGTTTCAAAGCGCAGATCGCGGTTGGTGAGAATGCCGACCAACCGCTTGCCCCGCGTGACCGGCACGCCGGAGATTTTGTAGCGGCGCATTACCTCCAAAGCGTCGCCGATCATCTGGTCGGGTCCAATGGTGACCGGGTCTACAATCATCCCGCTTTCCGAGCGCTTCACCTTGTCGATTTCGCCGGCCTGGTCGGCAATGGACAGATTGCGATGCACAATGCCGATGCCGCCCTGCTGGGCCATGGCGATGGCCATGCGCGACTCGGTGACCGTGTCCATAGCCGAGGAGAGCAGCGGGGTGTTTAGCGTGATTTCACGAGTCAACTGGGTCTGCGTGCTGACCTGCACGGGGACTACTTCGCTATAGGCCGGCACCAGCAAAACGTCGTCGAAGGTAAGGGCTTCCGGTAGGATTTTGGGTAGCATAATGCTCTGATGCGCCTGGCGGGCCGGGAATCCAGTCCCCGGCGAGGCAGGCGCTTCGTTCCATTGTACCGGAGACAGCGCAGGCGGTTTGCGCCGCAAGCGCATGAAGCAGTGTTAACCGGGCCTAATCTACCGGCAAGTATAGAAGCTCGATGCCCTGGCCGGCCTTGGGATCCTTGTTGCGCGAGTACTGGCGGCTCACATCGTTGTCCCAGTGCTCGGTGACGCCGAGGCTGGCTACCGGCTTGCCGTTCTGGCGATAGGCTGTACCCGATGGCGGGTGATCGGCCAGCGCCTCTTCCTGTAGATAGTCGTCGGCGTTTTCGCGAATCAGGATGCGGGCGTGTCCGTTCTCGTCGAGGTTGTTTTTGGTTTGCGAGAGCAGAATATCCAGGCCGACCGAGTCCAGCGCGACGCCATCGAGCGAACCGAGGATGCTCGAAGGCCAGTCGGTGTTGGCATAGGGCGCGACGCGGTTATTGAACGGAGCGTTGGGAAAGTGCAGCGGATAAGACTGGTGGCGGCGACCGCAGTAGAGGCCGTCGAGCACATAAAGGATGGTCTTTGCGCCCAGGTTCGGCGATGCGGCCAGATCGACGATGGGGGAGTAGGCGTGGGGCGTTGCGCCCTGGTTGGTATTGATGGCGGCGTGCAACTCCGGCGTGCCTTTGATGGAACCGAAGTGGTTCTTGCCGGTCATGGTGATGGCGGTTTGACCCTCGTCGCCGCCTTCGCTAGCCGAGTATGGATAGGAATGGGCTTTGAGCAAGGCTAGATTGACGATATAAGTGGCGTCCTTGATCTGCTGGGGAATGAGTTTGGCGTCGTGGTAGGTGTTGGCCGAGTAACTCACGCCCTCGACCCACTGCGCGGCTTCAAGGCCGTGATAGTTGCCGTAGGCGGCATTCTTGGGCTGGGCAGGATCGGGCGGGTCGGCCTGGACAAAGCGCACATCCTTGTACTCACTCCAGATTTTGGTCAGCAGGCCGGGATAGATGTTGCGTTTTGCATCGTAGACGACGATGTCCGCTGGCGGCACATGGGCGTGGTTCACAAGCTGGCGCACCATGGCGAGCGCGACGTGGGGCGAGACATTGACGACGTTGCCCGGACCCTGGACGCTACTGTTATTCAGGTTGACCTTGACGGCGACGATTTCGCCGGCGCGGTAGCCGCGGCCTTCAACGCCAAGGGCGCGACCGTTGTAGTAGGTAAAGATGGTCTTCCAGGCTTGGTCGTCGGTGGCTGCGCCGGTGAGCTTGCGCAGGGTGGTGGAGAGCATGGCATCCACGCGGGCCTGGTCGGTGCTCGATTCCATCCACCATTGGTCGGTGGTGGATTCGATGTGGCCGGTCCAGTGCGCGGCCTTGGGATCGCGCGCCCAGACGACGCGGCCCGGAAAGACGCCCCGGGCTACCCCGAGGGGCACGTTGCGCTGTTTGGGCTGGAAGTCGTAGCGGGTGACGATTTCAGCGGCGGCAATGGCGCGGGAATGCGCCAGCCAGAGGCCGGTGGCAATGAGCGTAACGGCGCAGATACCGATGGCTGCCCAGCGGTAGCGGCGCACCAACTGGCGAAGCGTGGCGATAGAGAAGATGCCCGCCATGGAGGCGCATGCCCAGACGACGAAGGCGCTGGCGATGGGAAAGGCCGCCCGCTGGCAGGGATAAGTTGCGCGGCTGGGCTTGGGAATCACGCGCAGAAGAAACCATAGTAGAGCGATGAATCCTACGGCTGCCGCGCTCAAGCGCGCTAGTTTTCCCGCGGAATGCGGCTTTGTTCCATCCATGTCTCTTTTCATGCTTCCCCCCATTGCGGGCAACGCCCGCAACCATGGGAGCACGCGAACTCATGCGCAGGAAGTGATTCGCGTCACAGGGAACTGTCTGCGACGCGAGTTGGAGCAGGGAATTCTCGTTCCTGCTAGTCCTGTCGTGCCTGGGCCAGCACTTTCAGATAGGCGCGGGCGGTTTCAGTGATGACTTCTGGATTTCCGGCGTCGACGGCGGCCAGGTTGACAAGGTCGCTGCCGACGCCCAGGGCGCGCGCGCCTGCTTTGAGAAAGCTCTCCGCGGTTTGCAACGTGACGCCGCCTGTGGGAATGAGCTTGAGGTGCGGGAACGGAGCGAGCAAAGACTTGAGGTAGCTTGCGCCGCCCACCGCCGAGCAGGGAAAGATCTTGATATAGTCCGCGCCGGCGTCCCAGGCGGTGATGACCTCGGTGGGCGTCAGTGAGCCAGGGATCGAGACCTTGCCAAGCTCGCGGGTTTTGGCGACGACCGCGGCATGGAAGCTGGGGCTGACCACAAACTCCGCGCCGGCTTCGATGGTGGCCTCGGCCTGCGCTGCGGTGGTCACGGTGCCTGAACCAAGCAAGAGGTCGGACCCATACTCTCGCTTGAGTTCTTTGAGCACGTCGATTGCGCCGGGGACGGTCATGGTGACTTCAACAACGGTGACGCCGCCGGCGATCATGGCTTTCACGATGGCGTGGGCCTGGGCGGGATTCTTGGCGCGCAGGACGGGAATCAGTCCTACGCGCTCGATGGTTTGCTGTGTGGTTTCGGGCATTTTTCCTCTTTCGTTTTCAACCGTCAGCTTGGTTCAGAAAAGCATCCCCAACCATCGTTATGTCCCCCGAGCATAGCGGCGGCTTCCTGTAGGGCAGTCTCAAAATCGCAAATTTCTCTGAGCGAAGGTGTCATATGCTTGACGACGTTCACATTCCAAGAAAACTCTTTCATCTCTTCAGCAAAATAGACCGACGCTGTAAAGCCTTTTGCGCGGAATTGTTCAGCAAAGCGTTCAGCCGCGTCCTCAACTGGAAATACCACACTAAAATCAACATTTCGTGCCTTAGTGAGGTCATCGCCCTGTTCTTCCAACCGTCGGAGTACATCGCTGTTATCGTCCTGAGGGCAAATCATATCCTTAATAGATTCCCTTCATTCGGGTTATCGCGCGATGCGCGCTGACCCGCCTTTGATGATGCGTTCCACCTCGGCCAATGTGGCCATGCTGGTGTCGCCGGGGGTGGTCATGGCCAGAGCGCCGTGAGCCACGCCGCAGCGCACGGCCCAGTCGATGGGCTTGCCGGCGAGCAGGCCGTAGATCAGTCCTGAAGCAAAGCTGTCGCCACCGCCCACGCGGTCCAGAATGTCGATGTCGCGCTGGGGCACATGGACGATCTGGTCCTCGTAGAGCGCAATCGCGCCCCAGGCGTTGCGGCTGGCCGTGTGCGCGGTGCGCAGGGTGCTGGCGATGAGTTTCAGGTTGGGATAAGCCGCCGCTACTTCGCGCAGCATCTCTTCATACCCGGCAATGGGCAGCTCGCCGAAATCGTCGCTGACGCCTTTGATTTTGACACCGAGCATGGCGGAGAAATCTTCTTCGTTGCCCAGCAGCAGATCGACCTTGCGCACCAGTTCGCGGTTCACTTCCTGCGCCTTGGCCTTGCCGCCGATGGACTTCCAGAGCGAATCGCGGAAGTTGAGGTCATAGGAGACCGGTGTGCCGTGGCGGCGGGCTGCGTCCATGGCTTCGGCGGCCACCTCGGCTGTGGAAGCCGACAGCGCCGCGAAGATGCCGCCGGTATGCAGCCACTTCGTGGCGTTCTCGGGTCCGAAGATTGATTCCCAATCGAAGTCGCCAGTCTTCACCTGGCTGATGGCGGTGTGGCCGCGGTCAGAGCAGCCGGCGGCCGCACGCACGCCGTAGCCGCGCTCAGTAAAGTTGAGGCCGTTGCGGACAGTGCGGCCCACGCCGTCGTAGGCAACCCATTTGAGCAGGGACGTATCGACGCCGCCTTGCAAGATGAGGTCTTCCACCAGGCGGCCCACAGGGTTCTCGGCCAGCGCCGTGGCGATGGCGGTGCGCAGGCCGAAGCAGCGGCGCAGGCCGCGGGCTACGTTGTACTCGCCGCCGCCCTCCCAGACCTGGAACTGGCGTGTTGTGTGGATGCGGCCCTCGCCGGGATCGAGGCGGAGCATGACTTCGCCGAGGCTTAGGCAGTCCCAGCGGCGGGATGAATCGGGAATCGCAATGGTATTCATAGGCGAGTCCATTTTAGTCCATCGTGGCTAGACCAGTGTGTGACGAGCCCGCCTTCCCTCGGCTATCGTCAACCATGGTAATGTTTCTGGTTGTAGGCAAGGATGGGCGAGTGCGCGGGGCAACAGCAAGAGCTTGGCTCGCTCTGGATGAGGGGAGGGAAGCGATGGCAGCAGGTAAGCTGCGCATGGGAATGGTTGGCGGCGGGCCGGGCGCATTTATCGGCCCAGTGCACAAGATGGCCGCCGAGCTGGATGGGCGAATCGAGCTGGTTGCGGGAGCATTCTCGCAGTCGGCTGAGCGGTCGCGTGCAGCTGGCGTGGGCTTTGGCCTCGATCCCGGCCGGGCTTATGCCAGCTATCAGGAGATGATCGCTGCGGAGCGGCAGCGGCCCGACGGTATCGACTTTGTGGTTATCGCCACGCCCAACTCTCTGCACCTGCCGGTGGCCAAGGCCGCTCTGGAAGCGGGGGTTGCGGTGGTGAGCGACAAGCCGGCAACGGCTACCTATGAGGAGGCGCTGGCGCTGGAGAAGGCGGTTGCGCACTCCGGCTTGCCTTATGCGCTGACCCATACCTATGCCGGCTACTCGCTGGTGCGGGAGGCGCGCGCGATCTGCGCCAGCGGGCGGCTGGGAACGATTCGCACGGTTGCCGTCGAGTATTTGCAGGGATGGCTGAGCACTCCGCTGGAACATACCGGCCAGAAGCAGGCGGCGTGGCGCTCCGATCCCGCCCTGAATGGACCCGGCGGCTGCATCGGCGACATTGGCACACATGCTTTCCACTTGGTTGAATATGTGACTGGGTTGGACGTGACGAGTATGAATGCGGCGTTGCGCTCGGTGGTCCCCGGGCGGCGGCTTGACGACGACTGCAATGCGCTGCTTCGCCTTGAGAACGGAGCGAGCGGCGTGTTGATAGCCTCGCAGGTAGCGGCGGGCGAGGGCAACGGATTGCGTCTTCGTGTTTATGGCGAGAAGGGTTCGATCGACTGGCGGCAAGAGGATCCCAACCGGCTACGGGTGAAGAGTCTCGATGGGCTGGAGGAGATTCGCCATGCGGCGGGGAGCTATCTGGGCGCGGATGCGCGGGCGGTTACTCGGCTGCCGAGCGGCCATCCGGAGGGGTTTATCGAGGCCTTTGCCGTGCTCTATCGCGAGTTTGCCGACGCGGTGATTGCCTGGGGGCAGGGCCAGGCAAATCCGCTGCCGCCGACGCTGCCAGGGATTCGGGCTGGGGTGCGCGGGATGCGGTTCATTGAGCGGGCAATCGAGAGCAGCCGCACGGAAAGCTGGGTGGAGTTTTAAAGCGCAGGGATTCTGAGGGAGACAGGCATGAAGACGATCAAGGGGCCGGGGATATTCCTGGCACAGTTTGCAGGCGATGAAGCGCCGTTCAATACATTGGCCGGTATGGCCGAATGGGCGGCGGGGCTGGGCTTTACCGGCGTGCAGATACCCACCTGGGACCGGCGTCTCTTCGATTTGAAGCTTGCCGCCGAGAGCCAAAGCTATTGCGACGAAGTGCTGGGAGTGGTGGCCAAAGCCGGACTTGCGGTTACCGAGCTTTCCACGCATTTGCAGGGGCAATTGGTGGCCAGCCACTCGGCCTACGATGCGCTGCTGCAAGGATTTGCGCCCCCAGAGTTCACGGGAGACTTGAAAGGCCGGCAGGCGTGGGCCGTCGACCAATTGCAATGCGCGGCAAAGGCCAGCCGCAACCTTGGCTTGACAGCGCACGCCACGTTCTCCGGCGCGCTGGCCTGGCCGTTTTTCTATCCCTGGCCGCAGCGGCCGGCGGGGCTGATCGACGAGGCATTTGCTGAGCTGGGCCGACGCTGGCTGCCGATTTTGCAGGCTTTCGCCGAGGCCGGCGTGGATGTCTGCTACGAGCTGCATCCCGGCGAGGATCTGCACGACGGGGCTACCTTCGAGCGCTTCCTTGAGGCCGTGGGCGGGCACCAGCGCGCCAACATTCTCTACGACCCCAGCCACATGATTCTGCAACAGATGGATTACCTGGCATTTCTCGATCTCTTCCACGAGCGGGTGCGGGCCTTCCATGTTAAGGACGCGGAGTTTCGGCTGAGCGGGCGCAGCGGCGTCTACGGCGGCTATCAGGATTGGATCGACCGGCCGGGGCGCTTCCGCTCACTGGGCGACGGGCAGATCGATTTTCATTCCATATTTTCAAAACTCGCCCAATACGATTATCCGGGCTGGGCGGTGGTGGAGTGGGAATGCTGCCTGAAGCATCCCGAGGCGGGCGCGGCCGAGGGAGCGAAGTTCGTGCAAGAGAGGATCATTCGGGTGACGGATCGGGCCTTTGACGACTTTGCCGGCGCGGACGCGGACCAAGGCAGGAATCGCCGGATTCTGGGGCTGGAGTAGCTCCCCCATGGCGCCGCTCAGCTACCTCGTGAAGAGCAGAGAGGCGTTTTTCCCTTTGAAATAGGCGAGCTTCCCTGGAATACAGGAGAGGATCGTTCCCGAATCACTCTCAATCGCGTACCCGATCGCGGCGGTCAGCTCTATTTCGTGGGCATCGATCTGCGGATTGCCGGAAATCACCCAGCAGGTATCTCCCGCGCCCTTCGAGCGCAGCATAAAAGAAACATTGCTGATTCCAGACAGAGTCTGTCCAAACTCCGAAAGGCTGGGATTGACCCTCCATTGAACCGGCTTGGCAAAGCGCATTTCAAACCAGGGGAAAGTGGCTAACTCCCTCGTGAACTTCCAGCGATCTTCGGGACGCGTGAGAAAGGATAGGAATTCCTTCTGCATATCCCGCACCACAAACGTTTTGATCATCGCTTTCTCATGTTCGATCGAACGCATCATGGCTACCTTCGCTCGAAAGTATTAAATGGCGATCCCACTTGGCCGGTAGACTTCGCGGATCATGCGAGCCTTGCCGTTCCGGCCACGCCATCCCTCAAAAAAATCCAACTCCGCCTCACTACGGGACTTGAGGGTAACACACATGGGTCACCTATTTCACGTTCAAGGCTCACCCCGCTTCAACAACCGGCATGTCGCTCCAAGCTCAATGGAATGAATCATGAGCCCTCGCAGCGGGACCGCGCAGCCGGAGGAAGCGACAGGGCCTGCGAGGGGCCTTGCGCGGCACGCGGAGGTCACTATTCGCTGGGGTATTTGCAAAATAGTATCGTGCGACGGGGGGGGTGGGATAGTGCCAGCCTGGCCGATAGGAACGGTGGGCGGAACGCGGACTGGAGCTGGCGCCGTGGACGCTAATGTGTTACAAAACAACGAGATGCGCCTGTTTCAGAACCGAGCTTGGCGCCACCGGGAGGGCATCGGAAATCGGCAATTTAACTATTGATTTTTGAACAAAATATATGTAAAATGGGTATCTAGAGTTTCCTCTGGACTGACAGGTTCCCCCACTTGTTGCCGAGGAAGTACGGGTAAACCACCTCTTTTCTTAAGGAAACCAATTCAATGGCAAAGCGTCGTGGAAATCCGAATTGGGGCAAGCCGGAGCCCATAGGCCCGGTTGTGCCCACTGTGACATCCTTCGAACAGATTGTGAAGGAGTTTAAGCTTAGCCCGGACCAGTACATCCGGTCCACCCGCCTGCGGGAGTGGGCTCGGAGGAACAAGAATTCCAAGTATATCCCAGAGGCACTTCTAGAGGCTTGGGGATTTGAGATCGAATCGACGTTGTAGGCCTTTACTGCTGTTACGTTTCAAAAGCGCTGCCCTCGGGCGGCGCTTTTGCTGTCTGGGGCGTTTTTCTCCGTGACCGTTTTCTCCGCGAGGTTGAAGAGATTTCAGACGGTTCCGGGCTTCGAGGCCGATTCGGAAATCATCTTGTTCGGAAATAATCTGCAAGGTTTTGAAAATAAACAGAGGGGGTGGGGGTATTTATTAAGTGGTACACAGCGGGAGATGCGGGCGCAGTCTCCGCCTCGATAACGTCCGCCTGGTTGCCGGCGATCCGCGGCTCTTCGGGTTGGCGCGGCCTCTCCATACTTTCCTCTATGAATGATTGTGCGCCGACGGGCCGTTATTTTCTGCAAGGGGGTTCTGGGGCTGGGCAAATCGACGAATGCTGGGCCGACATTTCAGCAAGTTCCACCAAGTTCGGCCGTAAGCATCGCGCTTGTGTACTCTTGATTCAAGCTTCGGTCCGCCTACTGCCAAGCGAAGCCCCACCGCGTAGCTTTGTCGATCGTGAGATACATTCGTTGAGAATCGTCATTTGGCGTCCATTCTCTCCCCGCTTTGGCTAACTTCGCATTCCAACTTTGCTCGTAGAGTGAAGCCATGCCCTCATCTCCGGACGTGTTGAGAGCCTCGATCAGGGCATCCTCCGACCCGGCTTTGCCCAGGCCAATAAAGTACAGATAGGCCCCGGCAATCACACTCGAACTGTGCTTATTCAGGGCTTTCATCAGGATTTTGGCGGCGCGGCGGTCCTTGATTTCGCTCAAAGCATAGGCAGTCACACGTTGAACATACGGCGATTCGTCGCGCAGGAAGGGAATCAGCGGCTCAACCGCGCGAGGATCCCCGGTCTTGCCCAAAGCGCGGAACAAAATCTCGCCCCGAGAATGGGGAGGCATCGGCGAATCGCGAAAGTCCTGCAAAAGGCTTGGCCCAGATTCCTTGAGAAGGGCAATCAATGCGTCAACCGCACGCGGATCTCCGTTTTCGCCCAACGCGTCGATCGCGACTCCAGCCGGCGACCATTTGTTTGTATCCGGGGCCTTAAGAAGAGCAATCAGCGGTGCAACCGCCCGGGGATCTCTGGATTGACCCAGCGCGATGACCGCATAGGCCTGGACGTAGGCGTCCGGATCCTTGAGTGCGCCGATCAGAGGCTCAACCGAGCGGACATCTTTGCATTGTCCCAATGAAACGGTCGCACCCATCCGGATGCTTGGAGTCGCATCCTTGAGTGTGGCGATGAGCGGCTCGACCGTGCGAGGGTCTTTGCATGTGCCCAACGCCCATGCCGCGTCATTCCGTAGTTCAGTGTCCGGGTCCTTGAGAAGGGCAAGTAGCGGCTCAACGGCCCGCGAACCATCGATTTGACACAAAGCTGTGCCAATATGCCTTTGCGCTTCTTCCTTCATAGCCTGTAGAAGCTGATTCTGGTCCGGCGAAGGTTGGTCGTGGCTCCGCAGAAGGTTAAGAAGCGGTCCAAAGGCGCGCGAGTCCTTGATTGCACCCAAACCGTCGATCGCGTCCATGCGCACTTTTGCATCCGGGTCAGCAAGGGCGGCGATCAACGGATCGACAGAGCGAGGATCCTCGGCATAGCGCAATGCAGCGGAGGCCCTTTGCCGAACCTCCGCGCTCGGATCCTTGAGCGCAGCAATCAGAGGCTCAATGACAGAGGAGGTGTTGATTTCACCCAGAGCCCAGGCTGCCCGGTCTCGAACCTTCACTTCCGGATCCTTGAGAGCTGCAATCAGCGGTTCGATCGCGCGAGGCTCCTTGATTAAGCCCAGCGCAATGGCAGCTTCTCGTCGCACATCGGCATTCGAGTCACTGAGAGCAACAATCAGCGGTTCGAGGGCGCGCGGGTCTTTCATGAACCCGAAGGCCATGACAGCACCCCACCGGACATTCCCGTTTGGATCCTTGAGCGCCTCAAGCAGTGGAACGACTGCGGGAACACCGATCCGGAATAGCGAATATGCGATTTCGCTTCGCTCCCGATCAATGGAATATGCGGTTTCGGGTCGCTCGTGATCATCAATATCCTTGAATGCCAGAATGAGCGGTTTAATGGCTCGCGGATCCTTCAAAGGGCCTAGCCCTTCGACCGCGACGGCTCGCACGATCTCGTCGGGATCCTTTAATGCAGCGATCAGCGGTTCAACGGCGCGAGGGTCCTTCAGGGAGGCGATCATTGGCTCGACCATTCGTTGATCTCTCGATCCTCCCAAAGCGCTGACCGCGTCCGATCGAACTCCGGCGTCCTGGTTCTTGAGGACGGCAATCAGGGACTCAACTGCACTGTTGCGGTCGATGGAAATCAGAGATATGGCCGCATTCTTCCGAACAGCACTCTCGCTATCCTGGAGGGCTGCCGTCAGGGGCTCTACCGCGCCGGGGTCTTTCGTATTTCCCAACCAATACGCGGCAATCCTGCGAATGTCTTTATTCCTGTCCTGTAGCGCCGCGATCAAAACGGGGCCAATGCGCGGGTCTTTGAAATGGCCCAACGCGCCGATTGCAGCCCGCTGAACATCCGCGTTGGTATCCTCCTCCGCAGTTGCAATCAACGGCTCAATGGCGCGTGCACCGCCAAGCTTGCCCAGGGCTTCGGCCGCTGCCGCCTGGGTCATCGGAGCGGAGACCCTGAGAGCACCGATCAGGGGCTCAATTGCGCGAGAGTCTTTCAAATCACCCAGGGCTCGAGCAGCGCTCGGCCAGAGGGAGCCGTCTGGATACGTTAACGCTGCGATCATCAGCTCCACCGTGCGGGGGTCTTTGAAATCGCATAAAGCCAAGACCACACTCGTGCGGACGTCTTGCTCGGGATCATTCGCGGCAGCTAGCAGGGGTTCAACCGCCCTGGGATCCTTTAATTGCCCCAATGCGTATGCCGCATGATTTCTCACCTTGGCATCGGAATCCTTGAGCGCGACAATCAGAGATTCAACGGCCTTGGGATCGTTCAATCGCGCCAATGCGTTGGCCACCTGGCTTTTTACGGCTGCATCGGGATCCTTCATGGTCGCAATCAGCGGATCCAGAGCGCGACGATCATTGAAGAAAGTTAGAGCCCAAGCCGCCCTTTCCCGAACGCCCGCATCCGAATCTTTCAGGGCGGCGATGGGCGGCTCTACAGACCGAGTGTCTCCGGTCTCGCCATCCTGAGACCCTCTATTGATCCGCAATTCAATCTTGCCCAATGCATCCGCCGCGTTACTCCTTACTTTGGCATCGGTGTCTGCGAGGGCGGCAATGAGTGGCGCAACTTCATCTGGTTGCGCGCCGGCGTCGACGGGTTTCCTGGTGTCGGGATCGATTTTCGCAAGAGCCCCAGAAGCCCCTCGCCGTATGCCCGTATCCGGGTTCTTGAGTGCTGCAAGCAGAGGAGAGATCGCCGGTGTGCCGATAAACGTCAGCCCCCTGATTGCACCGTTTCGCACCGTTTCATCTGTGTCATTGAGGACAGCAATCAGCGACTGGATGGAGCGGGGGTCGTTTCTTCCGTCCAATGCCCGCGCCGCAGCGCTTCGCACACGGCTATCCGCATCCTTGAGGGCCGCTATGAACGGCTCAACCAAACGGGGATCTCGATTGCCTTCCAGTGCCCGAACCACATACCACCGGATCGTGGCATCCGGGTTATTGAGTGCTCCTATTAAGGGCTCGACAGTTCCGGGATTCTGGATTCGGGTGAGAGCGTAAGCAGCACTCTCTCGGACTTTAGGGTCGCCATCATTGTTCATGGCAAGTGCCAGGGGCGCGATTGCTCTTGGATCGTTGAGTCGTCCCAGTTCGGAAGCGACCAAACTTCGAATGTCCTTATCATTGTCCTTGTCCTTGAGAGCGTCGATCAGCGGCTCTACCGCGCGAATATTCCGCTTCTGAAGGAATGAGAACAGCACAATTTTCCGAACCCCGATGTCTGGATTCTTGAGTGCCTTCAATAGAGACTCGACAGCTTCGGGGTTATTCGTCGAGATCAATGCTCTGGCAGCATTCTCTCGGACCTGGTGATCTTTATCCCCGAGAGCAGAGGTTAACGGCGCTATTGCTCGGATATCTCCTGTTTGACCCAGTTCTAAGATCGCTGACGAGCGAACCGTGTTGTCGGGATCATTCAAGGCTGCGATAAGCGGCTCCACTGCACGCGCGCCCCCGATTCTGCGCAACTGCGAGGTCACACTTCGCCGAATATCTACATTGGGATTATTCAATGCGGCTATTAAGGATTCAAACGCACCAGGATCGTTGATTCGACCCAATGCCCAGACGGCGTAAGTCCGTGTTTGCGCATCCGAACTCATCAATACCGCACTGAGGGATTTGATCGCGGGAGATCCGATGGCGATCAGAGCCGACTGCGCATTATTCCGGACACTCGGGTCCGTATCGCTGAAAGCAGAGATCAATGGATCGACTGCACGAGCGTCTTTGGCATCATGGAGCTTCTTGACGGCCTGGAGTCGAACCTCGGCACTCGGATCTTTTAGGTCGACAATCTCCTGCATGACAGGATCGGTTTGCGCGATTCCGGTCGGAAGGATCCCGAATCCGCACAAGAGCAGCGATATTCCGAGAGCGACGGCACGTGCAGTCCTTCTGGGGCCGCTTTCCCTCATCTTGCTCACAAATGCCTCCATTGGAAAGACAGCCGAAGGATAGCACACACCTACCAACGTCGAACTTTGGGCTTCGGGACTCATTAACTTCTGGCAAACGCCGATGCAGTCAGGAGCTTTTTCGTTGTTGGCAAGTCGCATGGTCGCTCGCAGGGAATGCTGAAGGGCCATACGCGAGGTCCTGGAGTGTGTTGCAAAAATGCAGGGTGGCTCCTATCTCGATCTGTCGCTGAAGATAGGCGCCGCAGGTCTGGCTTTCAGACCTGGAGATACGGCCGATTCCTGACCCGCGGCGAATCGAGATCATCCGACAAGCTCAGGACGGGCTCTGGGCGCCCGGCCTAAGTGGATGCGCTACCGGCAGTTCGACTCCTCCTCCCAGGTTCCCAAAAGCTCGGGACCTGGGGCACCCTTAACTTGACAAAGCTCGGTGCGAGACCAGGACTACCCGGCGTACAACGGACGCGTCTATTTCCCTCGGGAATTAGGACAGAAGCGGAAATTTGCGCATGAGCGCGGTACTGCAGGCCTCTTTGCGGTAGCTGAGGGACAGACTCAGAGGAGCGGCCGCTTGTAGAGCGCGATTACCGGTATCTGAGACCGGCTCCTTGAGTGTGTGATTTGTGTCACTTTCAACGGCACACCTTAGACGGTATGACTGGTAGGTAATCGAGAGACGCCGATTGACCAGGCAAAGGGGCAAGACCATGACACTTAAAATCAGAGTGGCAGGCGCGATTCTGCTGGCCGCTTCCATTTCAGGTGCTGCCTTCGCGCAGGCGCGCGGCGCAGACGTCTACAATGCCAAGTGCGCGAGGTGCCACGGCCCCGATGGGCTGGCCACCACACCGGCGGCCAAGAGCATGAAGATTCCGTCGTTCAAGAATCCGGAGATGATGAAGTGGAGCGATGACCAGATCATCGCCTTCACGAAGAATACATACAAGAATAATGGACCGACCGATGCGCAGATGAAGGATCTGGTGGCATACATCCGCAAGTTGCAAAAGTAGGCGGGTAGCCCTTGATCGGGCTCTAAAGATGGACGCCGCAGGTCTGGACTTTCAGAGCTGGGAATTCTGAGAATTACATCCAACTATGCCATGCCTCAAACGCGAGACCTGGACCACCCTCAACTTGATGAAACTAGGTATGAGACCAGGGCCACCCGGCTGTGCGGGGGACTATGCTCCGTATTGCTCGTCGCTTACGTGCTCCAGCCAATCGACGGTTTTGCCGTCGAGCTTTTCCTGAATGGCAAGATGGGTCACGGCCGTGGTTTGCGCCGCTCCGTGCCAATGCTTTTCTCCCGGCGCAAACCAGATAACATCGCCGGGCCGGATCACCTCGATGGGGCCACCCCAGCGCTGTGCACGGCCGCAGCCCGACACGACAACCAGAGTTTGACCGAGCGGGTGCGTATGCCAGGCGGTGCGCGCGCCGGGCTCGAAGGTGACGCTGGCGCCGACGACGCGCGCGGGCTCGGGCGCCTCAAACAACTTGTCGATGCGGACTGTGCCCGTGAAATAATCCGCCGGACCTTTGCCGGAGGGTTGCGAACCTACGCGCTTGATCTCCATTGGCTTCTCTCCTGAAATACTATTCTCTGTGCGAATTGCACGTTGATTGCGTTGAAGCGTGTTCCGCGTACGGATTTCGCAGCGTCCCTACGGGACTGTGCGGCCTATGTGAATGCTTACCCAGGACTGCGCTGCGCTTGTCCTGGGCTACTATCAATACTCCCTCCGGGAGAAGGATGCAGGCGGTTTTATCTTTCTCGGGAAAAAACGCAGACTCCCTCATCTTCCCGTGGGTCAGCAGCGCCGGTGGACGACTCATATGGCAAGCGTCTTGACTGAACCCTCAGAGGCCGGTCATCTTCTCGATGTGTTCAGGATAGCGCGCACCTTGCACGTGGATCTTCGATGCAGCGGTTTCGATCTGCTGAAGGTCGTCCGGCGAAAGCTCGACAGCAGCGGCTCCGATGTTTTCTTCAAGGCGATGCAGTTTGGTTGTGCCGGGGATGGGAACCATCCAGGGCTTCTGGGCAAGCAGCCAGGCCAGCGCGATCTGCGCGGGTGTTGCATTCTTGCGCTTGCCGATTGCGTCGAGCAGATCGACGAGGGCATGATTCGTTTTCATGGCTTCCGGCGAAAAGCGCGGGATCGAGCTGCGGATGTCGGTTTTCTCAAACGTCTGGCTTTGTTCCATTTTCCCAGTCAGGAAGCCTTTGCCCAGGGGGCTGAAGGGCACAAACCCGATGCCGAGTTCTTCGAGCGTGGGAACGATTTCCTCCTCAGGCGTTCGGTACCAGAGCGAGTACTCGCTCTGAAGCGCGGTCACCGGCTGCACGGCGTGGGCGCGGCGGATGGTTTTGGCGCCGGCTTCAGAGAGGCCAAAGTGCTTGACCTTGCCCTGCTGGATGAGATCCTTGACGGCGCCGGCCACGTCTTCAATCGGTACGGCCGGATCGACGCGGTGCTGGTAGTAGAGATCGATGACATCGGTCCTCAGGCGCTTGAGCGAGCCTTCCACGGCTTGCTTGATGTGTTCGGGCTCGCTGTTCACTGGCTTGGGGCCGCGGCTTCCATCGGGATTGATATCGAAGCCGAACTTGGTAGCGATGACAACCTTATCGCGGAATGGCGCGAGAGCTTCGCCGACGAGTTCTTCGTTGTTGAATGGCCCGTAGACCTCGGCGGTGTCAAAAAAGGTAACGCCACGCTCGACGGCCGCGCGGAGCAGGGCGAGCGAATCCTTCTTTTCAGGGAACGGAGCATAGGAAAAGGTCATTCCCATGCAGCCCAGGCCGATTGCGGATACTTCAAGATTACTGTTTCCTAATTTACGTTTTTGCATTTGTTACTCCTTGTGCGCCGGTAAAAACCGGCGAGGTGTAGTGAATGAAAGTTTCATACAGTGAAGGTTTAGCGAACCACACTGGCCCCGAGTCATGCGGAGCCGCTCGCGAGGGCGGCTTTGAA
>Ga0182016_10000519_pt1 | contig 48113 bp, 47 predicted proteins | sample 712S2MmetaG_FD_120491 | JGI IMG/M metagenome (GOLD analysis project Ga0182016, IMG submission 120491) | Permafrost microbial communities from Stordalen Mire, Sweden - 712S2M metaG | ecosystem: Environmental > Terrestrial > Soil > Wetlands > Permafrost | place: Sweden: Stordalen | collected...
CGCACCTGCCCGGGCTCACCGCGCTGACCTGCGGCAGCGCCAACAGCTACCGCCGCCTGGCCCCGCAGATGTGGAGCAGCGCCTATACCGTCTATGGGATGGACAACCGGGAGGCGGCAGTGCGGATCGCGTCCGTGCTGCGCGGCGACCCGGCCAGCTCCATCAATCTGGAGCTGAAGCCCTCTGACTCCAGCGCCAACCCCTATCTCGCCCTCGGTGCCTTCATCCACGCCGGTCTGGACGGGATACGCAGCAAGCTTGATCCCGGCGAGGCGGTCAACGTCGATCCCGCAAACCTTTCTGATGCCGAACGCGACCGGCTGGGAGCCCGCCGCCTGCCCAGCTCCCTCGACGAGGCGCTGGACGCCCTCGAGGCGGACGACCTGCTGATGACGGCGCTCGGGCCGCTGCGCAGCCGGGCCTACCTCGCGGTCAAGCGGTCGGAGGCGGCGGACTTCGCGGCGCATGGCGCCGCTTACGAGTGCTTCCACCACTTCACGAAGATCTAGACAGCAGGCCTACTGACCAGCGATGCTTTCCGTCACTTCCGCTCTGACCTGCACGATAGACGTTGGCCAACGTTGGCTGTGATTGGCCGTTTTCGGTTGTGTGATTGCCCCAGGATTGCCCCGGACTTGCAAGGCACGATGATCATGTGCTTGGTGCGGATGGCCAGCGGACGGTTATCACGACTGAGTCCTGCTCTGCCTGCCATGAGTGGTCGATCCCGGGACCCCAGACCACGTAATCGCCCTGCCGCTCCAGCGTGGTGGTTCCGATTGTCAGGTCAAGGCGGAACCGGCCCGACACCAGCAGGAGCATGGTGGTCCGCTAATCATCAGCCGTCCAGTCCGGGCGAGTCTCACCAGCTGGGTGAATACCCCACTTGACCTCAAGCGCTTCGGTGGAACGCGGGCCGGCTTGGCCGGCGTCGATAAAGTGGCCGAGCAGCCATCCGCGGTGCTGACCCGCGTCGTCGTTGGCGTTGCCTGCGTACCAGTTGTCAGCCAAATCTAGACCTCCACGTCGATGATCGGCAGGTTCGCCCGATGCCCCTCGCGGGCGGTCAGGTGCCGGAAACCTTGCAGCAGGGCGAACAGCCCCTCGTTGCTCCAGGACGGGTCTTGGCAGAGCCGGCCGAGCAGATCACGGTCAAGACTGGAGTAGGACCGCAACCCGGCCGATTCCCAGTTCGCCTGAATGCTCCCCCCGAAGCGGCCCCACCATTCTTCGTCCTCGACGACGATCAGGCTTGCGAACTCGAAGTTGCCGCTGACCAGGTTGAGTCCAAAACCTGTGCATTCCATGGTCCACTGGTCGTCGTCAGCATGCTCGGTGAGCCAGCGCATCGGCCCGGCCCGCAAACTGGGATGCATGGGGTCTGGCCGGAGCTGGTCCTGATGAGTTGAGTCGATGTCGTCGCGGCCGAAGAGCTCCTCTTCGAGTTCGCGTTCCAGCGTCGCTGCGATCGCTGCATCGTCGCTGGGGTCGCTCATGGGCCCATGGAATGCCTTAGGGATCACGGCCAGGCGGCGCGCAGCGTTGAGGACCGAACCTCGTCGCTCCTGGACCAGGAGGAGGTAGTCCGGAACGCCTCGGCGGCTCCGGCCGCCGGGGCCGGCGATGGCGCACAAGGCCAGCGGGCCGCCTGCGCAGAGCCTGGTGTCGAGCTGGAGCACCGCTGCCGTGTCGGGAAGGAAGCGATCGCGCAGCGGAAGCGTCCCCGGCAGGCAGCTGCGGCCGTCGGCGATTGCGTCGATCAGCTCGGCCTCGAGCAGATCCATGGTCAGGGCATAGCTCACGAACTCGGTGACGCCTACGGTTCCCTCGAGGCCACCTCGAGCAGCCTGGATCGTGAGCAACTGGTAGATGGGTGCATTGACCAGCCGACCTTCGACTGCGACTGCCTCGGCAAGCCGCCGGACAGCGGCGTCGGCTGCGGGGCCATCAAGTTCCGGCTCGGCGGCCAGGAGGTTCTCCGAAAGCCTGATAGCGTCACGCTCCGCCCGGAGCGGAACGTTGAGATCGAGCCAGCCGGGGCAGGTAAGCACGCTCGCCTCAAGTGCGGTGACCTCCTCTATTGCCAGGGCCGCCGATGTGTCGTGTTCCACCGTGGTGGAACACGACACATTGGGCGCGGCCGAGGGCGACGCGTCGGTCATGGCCCATCGCTGGCCACCTCCTCGTGCTCCTGGCCGCCACGCCCGGGCGGCATCTACCGAATGCTCACCGCTCACCCCCGGACAAGTCGTGGCCGTTGGCGGGCGGCGGGACCACACGCGGCTCAATCGGGGCGTGAAGCTCAAACAGCTCCGGGTCATACTCGGCCATCCGGGACGGCTCCGGCGCCCCCCGCCCCGCCAAGGCGAACGACCTCGTGGCCTCATCACGGCGCGGGCCGTCCGCCTCGAACAAAGCCCGGATCTTCTCACCGCGCATGTCGATACCGTCCGAGATGGCCACCACACCCTCAGCCAGCGGCCGGCAGCCGGGGCCCGCTCTCTCGCTTCCGCCAAACCGCAGCGATGCCCCCGGCGACCGTCTTCCGGGGTCAGTAATTGAACCTGGACCTTTCGAGCGAACGACTTATTGACTCATCCCGGTAATCGAATCTATGTTCGAAGTAACAGCCGGACCGGAAACCAGTGCGGTCGATCATGCAACGCCCCTACCGTGGGGAATCCCTTCCCCGCCCGGACCCAAAAGGGGAACGACAATGACACAGCAGCCCGTGAAGATCGCCTTCACCTACATGGATGGCCTCCCGGCCGGCGACGACGAGGCCGTCGCCGAACTGATGAAGGCGTATGCCTCGCTGCCACGCGAGAACCTCCAGTACACGGTCAGCCTGCTCATGCGCGCCGCGGTCGCCTGGGAACGCACCGGCCGCACCGACTACCTGACCTGCCTCGCCGAAGACGCCCTTGTCACCACCCGGCTACGGAGAGACCCTGAGGTGGACCGGGCGCTCAGGAACGCGCCGACCAAGCCAGCCGCCCCCGGCGACACTGTGAACGTGACCGAGATGCTCCGGGATCGCGGCCTGCTGTAAAGGCGGGAGCCAGTGGACGACCTCGAACTCAGCAGCGACGGCCTCCACGTCCTGGACGACTGGCTCACCCGCTGCAAATCCCCGGAGGACGCGAAGTGCGTCACCGAACTGTTAGAGGACATCTCCAAGCGGCGCTGGCAGGGACGCTGGAATTCCTACACGCAGGTGGAGGAGCCGGGCATCACCACGATGATGCCGCGCGACGGCCTGCATGTGCATGTCCGGCTCTGGACGGATGAGGTGAACCAGTTCACCATCACGTCGATCTCCGAGGTGCCGCCAGAGGAAGAATCGGGCTGACTGTCGCACCCCCGCCGTACGCTTCCTTCGACCGTCGGCCCCCCAGGGAAACGGCGCGATGGGCGCCTGGGGGCGTGGCGGTCACCATCTGGCGGGAGGCATGGCCAGGACGTGACGCCTGGCCATGCCCTGCTTGCGTGTCTGGCGTTGACATCTTCCGCCGCCCCGCTGATCGGGAACCCGCTGTCCGTCGCTATCAACACGGTCAACTCGGTGGCATTCAGCCCGGACGGCAAGATCCTGGCTACCGGCAGCGTCGACGGCACGGTCCGGCTATGGAACGTGGCCGCGGCGACCGGTCGGCAGATCCGAAGCCTGCGTACCGCTGATCCCTACGGTCCCACCTGGGTGGCGTTCAGCCCGCACGGCAAGACACTGGCCACCGACAGCTTTAGCTTTATCCCGGCCACCCACAGCAGCCGCGGCACCGCCCGGCTGTGGAACGTAGCCACCGGCCAGCAGATCGGCCAACCCGACAAGGTCAACTTGGTCGACGCGGTGGCGTTCAGCCCAGACGGCAAGACCCTGGCCACCGGCAGCCTCGACGGCACCGCCCGGCTATTGGACGTAACCACCGGCCAGCCGATCAGCGGCCGCCTCGCTGCCGACATCGCCAAGGTCAACAGCGGGGTCGACGCGGTGGCATTCAGCCCCGACGGCAAGACTCTCGCCGCCGGCAGCACCGACGGCACGGCGCGGCTGTGGAACGTCGGCTACCTCGCCGACGTGCTGGGACAGCTGTGCTCACGGATAGGAGGTTCCCTCACCAGGGCCGAGTGGGCGAAGTACGTGCCATCAGGTCCGGCTTACCAGAACGTATGCCGATGAACTGGAGCCAGGCGTGATCCAGGGACCTCTGGACGACAAGAACACTGGCCAACAGCCCAGGTGAAGAAGCTATTGACCGTCGCCACCTCACGGTCCTAGGTCGCGTGCTCCACGCGGGGCCCGCGCGGTGCGGCCCTGGGCCCGCGTCTGCGGCGGGCTGGCCGCCGGGATCGCCTCCCTGGCCATGCTCGCCGGGCTGGTCACCCCGTTCGCGGTGCTGCCCGGACTGGCCGCCGCGGCCCTGGCCGCCGTGACCCTGATCGGGTTGGCCGACTGGCAGGTGCTGCGCCGACCGCCGATCCGCGGATACCTCGAAGCATGAGCCGCCCGATCGCGTCCAGGCCACTAGGCCCGGGAGACCGCCTCGGTGAGACGCCCAGCCGAATCCGCCAGAAACCGAGCAGATTCGCTGCGACTACTCCCCCGCACGTCTCGCGTTAGTTGCTATCTCCGCAGGTCACGAGGATTCACGCCAAGCAGGTTTGCTGAGACGTGACAGCCGCCACACGGGCCAGCGGCGGGGCCGGGATGCGGGCAGAGACGGTGCGACTGGCCCCGGCGGCAGGAAGCTGGCGTCACCCCGCCCGGCGAGCAGTATCCGGCTGACCCGCTCGGTGCGGTCCCCGCTGCCGATCACCCAGCACGCTGCCACGAGCATCAGGACAGCCAGGAAGACCAGCGCCCCGAGCGCGGGCAGGCCCAGCCCAGCCAGCAGAGCAGCCGGCAGCACGCCACCGCCGCCTTGCCCGCCCGCCGGAGCACCGCCATCACCGCGCCCCTCGCAGTGCCGCGCCACGGCGCTGCAGGGTTCGCAGCTGCGCGCGCAGCCGCCGGGCGGCCGTCAGCTGCCGGGCCGCATAGGCCAGCTGGCCGCGGCGGCCGGCCCCGGCGTGCGCGATCTCCCATAGCTCGGACCGGTACTCCTCGACATACCGCGCCCGATCAGCAGCGGGCAATAGGCGGGCGGCGGCGGTCAGCAGGCCAGCCGCCAAGGGCGCAACCCACCTAGCCTTGCGCTGTCGGACTTTCGCGGTATTGGCAATGGCGCGCCGGGCGGCCTCACGCGCCCGGGCGGCCTCACGGACCTGGGCGGCCTCACGGGCGATGTCCGTCCGCGAATGGCCGTCGAGCTTCTTCAGGATGTGTGAGATGTGGGTCCCGACGGTTCGTCCGGATAGCAGCAGCCTGCCGACAATTTGTGGGTTGGACAATCCCTCCTCAACAAACGCGGCGACCTTGAGCTCGGTCGGCGTGAGGCTGTTCCAGCCGCTACGCGCCCGCCCCTGCTTGGCGGGCGGCCCGCGGCGGGTGCCGCGCGCGCTGCCGGCGATGTCCTGGGCACTGCGGTTGACGTTGTCGGCGTGGTCGTGGGGCTGGTGTTTCTGATCAGGGATGCTCATGCAAGGCCGCCGGCGGGGCGTCGCGCAGCCGCCCTGCTGCTCCCCCGGCTGGCCCGGGGCTGAGCCGCCGGGGAGAGCCAACGAATACGGTGGCCGCATGCATCTCGAGCTCGTCGTGGTCGAGGAGTACGAGCCGGCTATCGACGTCTACGTAAACAAGCTGGGCTTCGATCTGGTCGAGGATTCCTGGGCTTCGATCTGGTCGAGGATTCACCGTCGCGGACGACCAGGGAGGGCCGGCCGAAGCGATGGGTCGTGGTCCGGCCGCCGGGCGGGCGGACCGGGCTGCTGCTGGCCCGGGCGGACGGGCCGGAACAGCGCCCGGCCATCGGCCGCCAGGTGGCCGGGCGGGTCGGTTTCTTTCTGCGGGTGGACGACTTCGCGGCCGCCTGCGCCAGGATGACCGCGGCGGGGGTGGAGTTCGAAAGGGCCGGGCGGCCCCGCCTGATCCAGGACCGCCCGGCCCGCTCTAGCCGCCCGGGTTCGTGTCGTTTAGCTTGTCGGGATGGACGATGCGTCGTACCGCGTCTCGGATGCCGAGCGCGAGCAGGCGGTCGCGGTCCTCCGGGACCATCTGATGGCCGGGCGCCTCACCCTGGATGAGTTCTCCGAACGGGTCGAGGCCGCCCTCGGCGCGCGGTTCGGGGCGGATCTGGCTCGCGTTCAGCAGGATCTGCCGCCCACGCCGGCGCCGTCGCGCCGCGCCCCCACCCGGTTCACCGCGGCCCTGTTCGGGCACGTCGTACGGCGGGGACGGCTCCGGCTGCGGCGCCGGACGCTGGCCGCCAGCGCGTTCGGTGATCTCGATCTCGATCTGCGCGAAGCGGCCATGGACGGGCCGCGGGCGACGCTGACCGTGCTGGCGCTGTGCGGGAACGCCGATATCTACGTCCCCGCGGGCGTGGACGTCGACGTCAGCGGGGTCACCGTGCTTGGCCATCACCGGGACTGGGGGCGGGACGCTGTCGCTGCCGACGCGCCGGCCATCACGGTGCGGGTTTTCGGGGTCCTCGGCACTCTGGACGTCTGGCGGGTACCGCACGGCATGCGCGAGGGGACTTTTAGCGACATCATCCGGCACCTGGAGGGGCGTCCGCCGCGGACGCTCCGGTAGCCACTATCCGGGCCGCGTGCCCTGCCGATAGCGCGGAGAAGCGAGCCCGGATCGCGGCGGGGAAGATTTCGCGGCGGCGCCGCCTGCTCAGCCACAGGCGGACGGGGGCTCCGCGTGGCGAGCGGACTTCGCGCGGACGGGGGCACCGCACGGCGCGGCGCCGCCGCATGCCGCCACCATACAAGCACTGTCATACGCACTCAACCCATGACATCGGGTGACACCTCGCCGGGCCGGGTCAGCTCGCTGAGGCTGGCCGTCGAGGCGGAGACCGGGTGATCACCGGCCCCGTGCCAGTCCAGGCATACGGCGATCGCGTCGTCGGCGAGATCGGTCCCCTCGTGGTACGCGAGCAGGTCCGTGATCAGGAAACGCACGGTCTCGTTAGCATCCTGAAGACGGGCACTGCGCAGCGCGGATCCCAGCGGCGCCTGCCCGTAGACCAGCCCGGACGGGGAGCGGGCCGCAAAGACCCCATCGCTGAGGATGATCAGCCGGTCACCGGGCCGCAGGCTGACCGGCTGGGCCCGGTAACGCGTGTCGCTGAACATCCCGAGCGGCAGCTGCTCGTCCAGCTTGATGGTCTCAACCTCGCTGCGGCGGGACCGCAGCATCCGCGGCGATCCCGCGTCGACGACCTCAGCCTCCCCGGTAGCCAGCGCGATCCGCATCAGCACGGTGGAGGAATGACGCTCCCCGCCGTACTGGGAGTAGACGATGCCGCTGGCCAGCTCGGCCGCCTCGGCCGGCCCGGCGCCCGAGCGGCGGGCGTTGCGCAGCGAGTTGACGGTCAGCTGGGTCAGTAGCGCAGCACTGATGCCGTTGCCCATTCCGTTACTGACCGAAAGGGTCAGGTAGTCCTCGGAAAGGGACCAGTCGAAGTTGTCGCCGGACACCGTGTACGCCGGTTCCAGCTGGCCGGCGAGGCAGAACTCGGCGGACTCACAAGTCCGGCCCGGGAGCAGCTCCCACTGCAGCTCGGCGGCGATGGTGAGACGCTTGCGCCGCCGGGCTTCACGGTAGATGTCGGTCACGTTGTCGGCCAGCCGGAGGGCCCGGGCCAGGCTGGCGGCGACGGCCTCCAGGTCTTCCTGGCTGGCGGTGGAGTCGGCCGGCAGCCGTACGGCGAGGACACCCGCGCGCTCGCCGTACACGATCACCGGGAGGTACAGGTGGTCGTCTTCCGCAACGGGCCGGCCCGATGCGTACGCCTGCCCGGCCGGGTGGGAGCCGACCGGGACGGGTGCTCCGCCGCCGCCGTCGGCGAACGGGATGAGGTGCGACTGGTGATAGTCGATGAGCAGTATTTCCGCGCCTTCGGCGCCAAGCCAGCTTTCGATGGCCGCCCGTGCGGCCGGCACGAGGCGGGCCGGGTGGGCGCCCCAGATGGCGTCCTGGACGGTGCTGCGATCTTCAGGCATGGTGCCTCACGAACGTTCCTTCAGCGTAAGCCGGGACTTACCCAAGCGCCGGACCAGCCACGATTTGGCCGAATGGTAGGTGCTTTGCCACACCAGTATGTGCGAGAGTGGTTGCATGGCCTCGCAAAAGGCTGATCCGGTAGCAGCGGAGAGGGCTGCGGCCGAGGTGGAGGCGGCGGCTGAGGCGCTGGTCGGAATCTGGTCTCACGTCGCCGAATCGCTCGACGTGCGGATCTCGCCTACCCAGCTGCGCGCGCTCACCGCGGTCGGCCGTTACGGCGAACTGAACCTGAGCCAGCTCGCCGAGGCGCTGGGCGCTCTGCCCTCCTCAGCCAGCCGCCTGTGCGACCGGTTGGAGGCGGCCGGCCTGCTCACCCGGGACAGCGGCCGGGCCAGCCGGCGTGCGGTCAGCCTGCGCCTGACGTCTCACGGTGAGGCGCTGCTGGACGCGGCGCGGCAGAGACGCCGCGAGCAGATCGGGGACGTCCTGGACAAGATGACGCCGGCCGAGCGGACCGAGCTGGCCACCGGCCTGGCCGCGTTCCAGCAGGCGGCCGAGCCGGACGGGCTCAGCCCGGACGCCGATGACGGGCAGGGGCCGGGCATCCCTTTCTCCATATCCGCGTGAGGCGGGGCAGGACCGGGCGCGGCGGTCACTCATGACAGCGGCTCAGCGCGTGTCGGCGCGGGCGGTCCGTCGCCGGCCCCGGCACGGTCCGACGTCAGCTCGCACACCAGCAGGCAGGTGTCGTCCTCGCGGCTGCTGTCGCGCAGCATGACCTCGCACACCCCGTCGGCTACCTGGTCGACACTGCCCGGGGCCACCCGGAAAGCCGCCGCGAGCTGGTCGATCCCCACGTCGATGATGGCGTCGCGGCGCTCGATCAGCCCGTCCGTATAGAAGAGCAACATGGATCCGGTCCGCAGCGTCAGCGTGCTTGCGGTGTAGCTGTGGTCGATGGGCAGCCCCAGCATGGGGCCGAGGTACTCGATGCGGCGGACCGCGCCATCAGGCTCGCGCAGCAGCGGCGGCGGGTGCCCGGCCGTCGCGATGCTCATCTGGCCGTCCGGCGACACCATGGCCAGAATGGCGGTGGCGCAGTGGTCCGGGTCGATATGCCGGATCAGCGCGTGCAGCCTGGTCAGCACCTCACCGGGCTCGGGCACGTCCATGGCGTACGCCCGCATGGCCGTGCGGAGCTGGCCCATCAGCGCGGCGGCGGCCAGGCCGTGACCGGCGACATCGCCCACCGCCAGGATCAGCGTCCCGTCCGGGCGGCAGAACGCGTCGTACCAGTCGCCGCCCACGTTCAGGCCGGTCACCGCGGGCAGGTACCGGGCCGAGCAGTCCACCCCCGGCCCGACCGGCAGCTCAGTCAGCATCGCGTGCTGCAGCCGCTCGGCCACCTCACGCTCCTGCTCGAAGCGCAGCGCGTTGGCCAGCGCCGCCGCCGCGCGCCCGGCGACCTCGCTCACGATGATCACGTCATCATGAGCGAACGCACGGCTCGGCGGGGTCACCACGAGCACGCCGAGCACGGTGCCGAGCGAGACGAGCGGCACTGCGAGCACGGTGATCTGATCGGGACTGACGAGCCCGGCCGGGAGCTGCTGCGTCCGGCGCTTCTGGAGGACCCGGCGGACGATGTCCGGCGGAGCGGTCTCCCCGGCCGGAGCCAGCAGGGCGCCCCCGGTCGCGCCGTGCCGAGCGAGGCCGCCGTGGTCGTCGGCCAGCCACACCTCCGCCGTCCCCGCGTACCGCGGTACGAGCAAGGTCGATAGCCGGGATACCACCTGCCGGTGGTCCAGTGAGGCACCGAGCACGGCGCCGACGTGGCTGAGGAAGGCCAGCCGGGCCCGGGCCGCTTCCGCGGCCTCGCGCGCCGCCTCGGCCCCCGCGCGCGCCGCCTGCTCGGTGGCCAGCAGTTCCTGCTGGCGCTGGCCGCTGAGGGCGAGCTGCTCGGCCTGGTCGGCGAGCTCGGCGTGCAGGGCGAGCAGGCCGCGGTCGGTCCGCTCCAGCTCGCGGCGGTGATGATCGAGCGCGGTGTCCTGGCCGGCGATGACGTCGAGCAGGACCGCCGTCACCTCGGCCCGCACCTGGGGCTGGCCATCAGCAAGTACGCGGGCCGGGTCCGGCGACGCGGCCGCGCCGGCCAGCCGCATCGTGGCGATGATCTCCTCGCCCACCGCCAGCACGCCGGTCAGGTCGTGTTCGTCACTGGTGAGGCTGAACGTGACCGACGTGGGCAGCCGGCTGCGCAGCGTGTCCCACAAGGCGGCTACAGCGTGAGCCCGGTCCTCGGCGGCAGCCCCCAGCCGGGTGAGGGAGACCGCGACTTCCGCGCACGCCTGTGCGGCGCCGACGCGCGTCACGCGCCAGCGGGACAGCGTCCACTCCTCCGGGGCCCGCGGCGCGTCCGGGACCTGGCCGGGACGGGTGGCTCCAGCCGGGCCGAAGCCGGACGGGCTGATGACCGGATCCTCGTTCACGCCCGGCCCCCCGCAGGGCCCGGGTCCCACCAGGCAGACCAGCCGTCGCCGCTCTCGTCCTCGCCGGGCTGGGCGGAAAGGATGCCGCCGACCTGGGCGCCAGGACCCTGGCCGACGGCCTGATCACCGGTGCGGCTGCCGGGGCCGATCCGGGCCAGCACGACGGTCCCGGTGCCGCCGTCGTAGACGTCGAAGGCGCCCGCGGCCCGGCGGCAGACGCCCAGGCCCGGGTCGTCGAACATGGCGAGGGCGGCCTCCAGGGAGCGGGCCATCCGCGCACCGTCCAGCCGCAGCCCCATCTCAACCAGCGTGATCGCGACCGCAGGCTGGATGCCGGCCACGACGGTGCCCGCGCCCAGCAGGGTGCAGTCGGCGGCGATCTCGGTCAGCACCCGCGCCAGGTAGGAGTCGACGATCATCACTCCGGAGACGTCGAGGATGACCCCGCGGATACCGCCAGAGGACACCTGCAGGCCCACATCATGGCGCAGGGCCACGGCCACGCTGTCCGGCAGATCGCCCTGGACGCTGACGATCAGCACCGGGCCGAGCCGGAGGATGGGAATGCGGTCCATGTCAGCCGCCGGTTCCCAGCCTGACCCCGGTCTGCTCCAGCCCGTACTTGAGCGCGTCGGACACATCACCGTGGCGGCGTCGGCGGCCTCACCCACAGAAGTCACGCTCATGTCCTCCGCTCCGTCTCCCGTCGTTCCACGTCGCTGGAGGACACCCGCTCTCCCGCGTGCGGCGCGCCGCCGACGCGAGTGCCCTCATGATCGTTCATCGCACATTTGCCGCGCGACAAATCTTAACGAGGCGCCGCCCACCGCGAGCCCACACGCCGGTGATTCGTCGCAGTCACCGCCGGCTCGCGCCCAGCGGGCGCCCCCTAAGCTGGTAAATAATCACGGTTAACCCACGAGGACACGTAAGGCCGGCCAAGATGCCTGATTTCAGCTACTCGGACCTGCTGCCCTTGGGGGCGGATGACACCACCTACCGGCTGATCACCGAGGACGGCGTGGCTACCCGCCAGGCGCTCGGCAAAACGTTCACCGAGGTCGACCCGGCGGTCCTGACCCAGCTGACCAGCGCCGCGATGCACGACATCGCCCACCTGCTGCGGCCCTCGCACCTCAGCCAGCTCCGCTCCATCCTCGACGATCCCGAGGCAAGCCCGAATGACCGCTATGTCGCGCGGGACCTGCTGAAGAACGCGTGCATCGCGGCGGGCGGGGTGCTGCCGATGTGCCAGGACACCGGGACGGCCATCGTCATGGGCAAGCGCGGCGGGCAGGTCCTCACCGACGGGTGTGACGAGGAGCACATCGCACGCGGTGTATACGACGCTTACACCTCGCTGAACCTCCGTTACTCGCAGATGGCCCCACTGACGATGTGGCAGGAATGCAACACAGGCAGCAACCTGCCGGCCCAGATCGAGATCTACGCGACCGGGGGCGGCACATACAAGTTCCTGTTCATGGCGAAGGGCGGCGGATCGGCGAACAAGTCGTTCCTGTACCAGGAGACCAAGGCGGTGCTGAACCCCGACCGGATGCTCTCTTTCCTGGAAGAGAAGATCAGGTCGCTGGGCACGGCCGCCTGCCCGCCCTACCACCTCGCCATCGTGGTCGGCGGGACCAGCGCCGAGTTCGCGCTCAAGACGGCCAAATACGCCTCGGCCCGCTATCTGGACAGCCTGCCGAAGGAGGGGTCACCGTCCGGGCACGGCTTCCGCGACCTGGAGCTCGAGCAGCAGGTGCTCGAGATCACCCGGCGGACCGGTATCGGCGCCCAGTTCGGCGGCAAATACTTCTGCCACGACGCCCGGGTGATCCGGCTGCCCCGGCACGGCGCGTCCCTGCCGGTCGCCATCGCGGTGTCCTGCTCGGCCGACCGCCAGGCGCTGGGCAAGATCACACCGGAGGGAGTGTTCCTCGAGCAGCTCGAAACCGACCCGGCCCAGTACCTGCCCGACCCAACGGCAGCTGACGCCGACGCTGAGGCCGGAGTGGTGCGCATCGACCTGAACCGGCCGATGGACGAGATCCGCGCCGAGCTCACCAAGTACCCGATCCGCACCCGCCTGTCCCTGTTCGGCCCGCTCGTCGTGGCCCGCGACATCGCGCACGCCAAGATCGCCGAGCGGCTCGACGCGGGTGAGCCGCTGCCCGCCTACCTTCGCGACCATGCCGTCTATTACGCCGGGCCGGCCAAGACGCCCGCCGGGTACGCGTCCGGCTCCTTCGGGCCGACCACCGCCGGCCGGATGGACTCCTACGTGGAGCGCTTCCAGGCGGCAGGCGGGTCGTACGTGATGCTGGCCAAGGGCAACCGGTCGGCGGCGGTGACGCAGGCGTGCCAGCGGCACGGCGGCTTCTACCTCGGCTCGATCGGCGGGGCGGCGGCGCGGCTGGCCCAGGACTGCATCACCCACGTCGAGGTCCTGGAGTACCCGGAACTCGGCATGGAGGCGGTGTGGAAGATAGAGGTCCGCGACTTCCCGGCGTTCGTCATCGTGGACGACAAGGGCCACGACTTCTTTGCGGACCCGGCCGGCCCAGCGCTCACGATCGGCAGTCGGCCCCCGCGCTGAGCGTGGCCAGCACGGGCGGTAAGCCGGGCGGACAGGCGGGACGAGCGGCACGCAGCGCGGAGATCAGCGCGTGACCTAATTCCCATTGAACTCTCACCGCAACCTAGAGATCCATCTGGGGATCCCGTGTATGGTCCGGCTATGCACGCTATGGCGGGCACGGGGCGCGTCATAGCGGGGCGCTACCGCCTCGAGGAACCCATCGGCCGGGGCGCGATGGGGACGGTCTGGCGCGCGTGGGACGAGATCCTGGACCGCGTGATCGCCGTCAAGGAGCTGCGCATCAGCGACAGCCTGCCCCCGGAAGAGCGCGGCAAGGCCTTCCAGCGGACCCACCGCGAGGCCCGGACCGCCGCGCGGCTCAGCCACCCGGGCCTCGTCACGGTCTTCGACGTCGCCGAGGAGGACGGGCGCCCGTGGATCATCATGGAGCTCGTCGAGGCAAGCTCCCTGGACCAGATCATCGAGCAGGACGGTCCGCTGCCACCGCACCTGGCGGCCGAGGCGGGCCGTCAGCTGCTGTCCGCGCTGGCCACCGCGCACGCCGCGGGCGTGCTGCACCGCGACGTCAAGCCGAGCAACGTACTGCTCACCGACGGCGGCCGGGCGGTCCTCACCGACTTCGGCATCGCGACCTTCCAGGGTGACCCGAAGCTGACCCAGACCGGCATGGTCATGGGGTCACCGGGCTTTACGGCCCCGGAGCGCATCCGGGGCAACCCGGCCACGCCGGCCTCGGATCTGTGGTCGCTCGGCGCGACGCTGTACGCGGCGGTGCAGGGACACGGGCCGTTCGACAAGGCCGGCGGCGCCATCACCACCATGTCCGCCATCATCAACACCGATCCGCCGACCGCCCCGCCGTCCGCCGGGCTCGGCGCGGTCATCGACGCCCTGCTGCGCCGGAACCCGGAAGACCGGCCAGATGCGGCCACCGCCGCGCGGATGCTCGGCGCCGTGGAGCCGCTCCCGGACACCAAAAGGCGGCGGAGCGCCTTCACGCTCGTCCCGCCGCGGCGGCCGGAGCCAGGGTCGCAGGGTGAGCACAGCCCGGCGGACCAGGGCAATGGCCAGGGACCAGCAGACCAGGACAGCGCTGCGGGACCGGCAGACCAGAGCAGTAGCCCGAACCCGGCGGGCGCTGGGGCGCCGCCGGCACCGGTTCCCGGCCCGCAGGACGCCCGCATCGCCGGCCTGCTGGGCTCAGCCGCCTCCGCCGCCGGACCGGGTGCAGCGGATCCCGCCGGTTTCGCGAACGCCGCGGACGCACCCGGCGGCGCGCCGGTACCGGACCAGGACGGGCTGCTCGCCGGGCCGACCTCAGTCGACCTGCCGATGCGCGCCGACCGGACGGAACCGGCGCGGCGGCGCGGAGCCTGGCGGCGGCGGGGCAATCAGGCCGCCAACCCGGCAGGCCCGGCCACGGCCGGAACGGGCGATCCGCCCGCGGCGGCCAGCCTCTTCGAACCTTCCGGCCGGTCGGTGGCGGTCGAGGCGCAACCCGCCGGTCAGCCGCCGTGGGGCGACGCCGGGGCGGGCAACACAGGGCAGCCGTGGGGCAACGCCCAGCTTGGCGCCGCCGCGCCGCCGAGCGTCGAGCGGGCCTGGGAGACCACCACCGGGGCTGGGCTCGGCGGGCCCACGGACGACATGACCGGCGCGGCGGCGGGGCGCCGTCGATCGCCGCGCCGGGCCGCCCTCATCTCGGCCGGGGTCCTCGTCCTGATCGTGGCCGCCGTGGCCGGGCTGATCGCCTGGCGGCAGCACCACCGCACGGACATGTCCCCGGCGGGTGGTCAGTCCGGCTCCCATGCCGCCACCGGGACGCCTGAGTCGCCCGCGACCGCCGTCGGGGGCCCGGCCAGCACGGGGCCGGTCCCGGCCGGGTACCGTACGCTGACCGTTTCGGCCTCCGAGTTCAACTCGACCGCCGGCTTCACGATGGCGGTGCCCGACGGCTGGGGCGTCAGCACCCAGGGAACCGGCATCATCGTCGAGGCACCTGGCGGCGTGGCCTTCCTCCAGATCGACCTGACCCCGCATACGTTCCAGGACATGATCGCGGAGGCGAGATACCTGGCCGCCGTGACCCAGCGGCAGGGCAAGTTCCCCGGCTACACCGGCCAGATCATCAGGCCGATCAACTTTCGCGGCGGGGCCGGCGCCGCGTGGGCGTTCACCTGGCTGAACCCGTCCCTCGGCCGGGTCCGGGCGCTAGACCTCATGTACGACGCGTCCACACCGAACGGGCGCCAGTCGTACTCGCTCTACCTGTCGTCGGTCGCTACGGCGTGGACCAGCAACCTGGGCGTGTTCGACGAAGCAATGCGTACGTTCCGGCCCAGTCGCTGAGCCCGCGCCGCCGGATACCGGGCCGCCGGATATCGAGTTCCCGGGACGGTTCTGCGGGGGACCGGCGGCGCTCAGCCTGGCAGCCGGCTAGTACCAGCGGTCGGCCTCCTCGTGGCTCCAGGCGGCGCACGGCGACCCGTAGGTGCTCTTGATGTAGTCCAGGCCCCAGCGGATCTGGGTGGCCGCGCTGGTCTGCCAGTTGGGGCCAGCGCTGGCCATCTTCGAGGCTGGCATCGCCTGCGGGATGCCGTAGGCCCCGGTGGACGGGTTGCTCGCGGTCGTGCTCCAGCCACTCTCGCCGGCCCACAGCGGCTCCAGGCAGGAGAACTGGCTGGCGGACCAGCCGAATGAGCCCAGCATGGCCTGCGCGATCGACTGGGGTGATCCAGACGCGGTGGGCACGCTGCTGGCCGCCAGCTGCTGGCCCGAACGGTGCTGGCCCGAACGCTGCCGGCCCGGCGCCTGCTGCGTCGCTTTGCGTGCGGCTTCCCGCTTCGCCGTGAGCTCGGCCCGAGCCCGGCGCTTCGCCGCCTGCGCGACGGCCACCTGATGCGCCGCCGCCTGCTGGGGAGTGAACATGGTCGCCATGGCCTGGAGATCCGCGATCACCCTGAAGCGCCGGGCGGCCCGGTGGGTCTGCTGGGTGCCCCGCTCAGCCGCGGTCTGGCCGGAGCGGGTGGTGATGGCACTGAACGCCGCCCCGCTTAGCGCTCCCGATGCGGGCGCAGGGCCGTACGGCGCGGCCGCCGCGGCGGCCGAGGCGGCGGTCACCACCGTGAGGGTGCCGGCCGCCGCGACGATGATGAGCTTGTTCCGCTTCCGGCTGATGATCCGGTGGCGCGACAAGGTGACCCTTCGGTCGATCGCGCGCGCAGGGACGGTGCGCGGTCCGCGATGTTCGTTCGCCCGTGGCTGCCCTCGTCGCAGGCTGTGCGACGGGGCGATGGCTGGTGGACGTGGCGCGGGTCAGGGCACCGGGCCGCACTCGGCGGCGGTCGTCGCACGAGCTGAGCGCCAACGCATCCACGATGCCGGATTAATCGAACAAACAATACCTGAATTGCGTGTGATATAGATCACAAGTGCGCGTAAATATCTGGCCAGAACCCGTCCATGTAGGCTCTGAGCTGCGCGGATGCAGCTCGCTACCATTGCCCTGCGCATCACGAACGAATTACAGTGTGCGGGTCTTAACCTCGCCGGATCGCTGAATTTTGTCTGAATATAGGCTGAAAGTTACTTCTCAGGGCGAATGATTTTGCCTATTAGATCTTTTAATTGGACGCAAAGTAGCGGAACAAACTCAGAGAGTAATTCGCCCAATTGATTACGTCGCGGCCGAAACGTGGACATCATGCGTCGGCAGCAGGTAATGCGGCCTTTACCGGCCAGCGCTCCGGCCGCAGCGACGCACCAGCCGCCCGCGCAGCCGACCTCGATGAGAAGCGGGCCGCCGCTCAGTAGTAGTTGTTCGCCAGCTCAAAATCCCACGCGGCGCACGGCGACCCGTAAACGTTCTTTATGTAGCCGAGGCCCCATATGATCTGCGTCCGCGGGTCGGTCTCCCAGTCCGCGCCCGCGGCGGCCATTTTGGACCCGGGCAGGGACTGCGGAATGCCGTAAGCACCGCTGGGATTCTCCGCGTCATAGGACCAGCCGCTTTCCCGCTGCCACAGGTCCTGAAGGCACCCGAATTGTGACGTCGAAAAGCCGAAACTGGCCAGCAGCCCGTAGGCGATCGACTGGGCCGTACCGGGATCGGGCGGCGCCACCGGCGGCACCGAGACCCCGGTCGTGGAGCCGGTGGCATCGCCCGCGGACGCCGTGCCTGAGGCCGCGTTGCTCGCCGAAGACGCAGCTGAGGCGGGTGACGCCAGCTTCGGCTTGGCCACTACAGTCAGCGTGCGGGACGCCGTGCTCATGACGATCATCTGCTGGCGCTCCTGCTCGAGCAGGGCGACAGTTTTGCTGTTGGGAATTGACTCAATTGCTTCCGCGGCACCGGACGCGCCCGATACGGAAGGCCCCATCACCCAGGCCGCCACCGAGACGGCAGCGACGGCAAATGTGGCGATGCCAGCGGCCGGAAGAATGACTCCACTGCGGCGAACAAAGCGACTGCCTCGCCGTGTACTGGTAGTCCCTGTCCGGTGTCGTGACAAGGCAATCCTTTCCTCAGCCGAACGCACCGGACGGGGCTGCCGGTCGCGTAGACCGCTGCGTCTGACTACTGGCAGCGATTCTCGGGCTCAGCACCTCACGGGCCCCGGCCATCGCAAATCGCGAATGATGCACGCTCATTGGCCGTAACGGGCCTTGCGGTAAGGGCAATCGCCGTCGGCGACCAACACTGCCAGAAAAGGGGGGAGGGCCCGCAACCGATTCGGTCAGGTTGCCGCCGGCGGGTTGACCGCAGCCGCTGTGAGCTTAGTCACATCTCACTGCGGGTGCTTTTGTTACGACGATTCGCGACATATCTGCCCTGCTCGCCCCGATCTGCACCCGACCCGGGCGGCGGTCACTGCCCGCGCCCGGCGGCCGTCCGGTTGCTAAAGTGCGAAAAGGTTCGCAGGTGGCCAGCCGGGGCACGAAGAGCCGGCCGCAGCCGAGCCAGCCGGTGGCAGCGCCATCCGTGACGGAGCGGCGCCGTCCGCGACAGAGCCGTCCGCGGCAGAGAGGCCAGGCCGGGTGACCGAGCATTCCGTGAGCGGCCGCCCGGCATCCGCCGGTCGCGCCGCTCAGGAATGGGCCGGCCGCAACTGGCACTACGTGCTGCTCTCCCTGTGGACGGTCAGCTGGTGTCTTGAAATGGCGTCCGGGGGCGGCATCGCCTGGGACTTCTTCCGGAGCGGCACGGCCGCGCTCTTCGGCGGGCCGGGCTCGTTCCACCCGCCGGGGGGCCTGGACCTGTACGCCAGCAACCCGTCGCTGCAGATCGGGCCGCTGTCGTTCACCGTGGCCGAGATCCTGCGACATCTCGGCCCCGACAACGGCATCGTCACCGCCGAGATCCTGCTCGCTGCGGCCGGGATCGCGGTGATCGCGGCCATCGAGAACCTCGCCCGCCGGGTCCGGCCGGAGCTGAGCGAGCACCCCCGGGCCCTGCGGCTGACCGTGCTCGTCGGCGGCGCGGCGTTCATGGTCGCGTGGGTCGATCTGGCCGTCGGTTACCTGCACCTGGACGACGGCCTCGCGCTGATCCTGGCGGTGGCCGCACTGCGGGCGGTGATCGCGCGCCGGCCGGTGCTGGCGGGCGCGTGCGTCGGCCTGGCGGCCGACGCCAAGCCCTGGGCGGTCGTCTTCCTCGCAATCTTGTTCCTGCTGCCCGCCCGGGACTTCTGGCGGGCCGCCGTGGCCACCCTGGCCGTGATCGCCGCGGCCTGGCTGCCGTTCTACCTCGCCGACTCGGGCACGATGGCCGCGGCGCACTACACCATCCGCAACATGCCCACGTCGGCGCTCCGCGCGCTCGGGGTGACCGCCGACCGGACCCCCTCCTGGGACCGGTCCGCTCAGGTCCTGCTGGGCTGGGTGCTGGGCGCGGTGGCGGTGTGGCGCCGCCGGTGGGCCGCCATCATCCTGCTGGGCGTCGGCGCCCGGATCGCGCTGGACCCCGGGGTACACGGCTACTACACGGCCGGGGTCATGGTGGGCGCGCTGATCTGGGACACCATCGGCGCCCGGCGGCCGTGGCCGTTCTGGTCCCTGCTCTGTATCTTCGCGCTGAGCGCCATCCCGATCATGACCCGCGATCCGCAGGTGCTCGGCGACGCCCGGCTGGCCATCGTCGTGACGTTCACCGCCGCCCTGCTGCTCATGCCGGCCCGCTGGGTGTGGCCCGCCAGCCGCCACCCCGGAGTCTCCGGAGTCTCCGGAGACTCCGGGCCGGTGGCCGCGGCACCCGGCCAGGGGATTGCGGCGCGACTCCGGACCCGCGACGGCCGGGCAGGTCCCGCAATCAGCCCAGACCGGGGCTCCCGACCTGGACGTAACCATTTCGACCGGCGCTCAGCAGGGAAAGTTAAGTAATGGATGAAGGGGACCGGCCGGACGCGAGCGGCCCGCTGCCGCTGCGGGACATCCTGGTCGTGGCGCTGGAACAGGCGGTGGCGGCGCCCTTCGCCACCCGCCAGCTCGCCGATCTCGGCGCCCGGGTCATCAAGGTGGAGCGGCGCGGAACGGGTGACTTCGCCCGCGGGTACGACCGCTCGGTGCACGGCCAGTCGAGCTACTTCGTCTGGCTGAACCGCGGCAAGGAAAGCATCGAGCTGGACGTCAAGGACGATGGCGACCGTGCGGTGCTTACCGCCCTGCTCGACCGCGCGGACATATTCGTGCAGAACCTCGCGCCCGGTGCGGCCGGCCGGCTCGGCCTGGACGGCGACCGGCTCCGGACACGGAACCCCGCGCTGATCACCTGCTCGGTCTCGGGCTACGGCGCCGACGGCCCCTACCGCCACAAGAAGGCCTACGACCTGCTGGTGCAGTGCGAGGCCGGCCTGCTCTCGGTCACCGGCAGCCCCGGCGAGCCGGCCAAGGCCGGCATCTCGGTGGCCGACATCGCCGCCGGCATGTACGCCTACAGCGGCATCCTGGCCGCACTGTACGAGCGGGAGCGCACCGGCCGCGGGATCAGCGTCGACGTCTCCATGCTGGAGGCGCTCGGTGAGTGGATGAGCCAGCCGGTCTACTTCACCAGCTACGGCGAGCACCCGGCCGTGCGGACGGGGGCGCGGCACACCTCCATCTCGCCCTACGGCCCGTATGCCGTCGGAGATGACGCCACCGGCGGCGGCCAGGTCTTCATCGGCATCCAGAACGAGCGCGAATGGGCGGTCCTATGCCGGAAGGTCCTCGGCCGGCCGGAACTGATCGGCGACGAGCGGTTCGCCACCAACCCCGACCGGGTGGCGCACGACCGCGAGCTGACCGCCATCATCGAGGAGGCCCTGGCCGGGATCGGGCCCGGCCAGGTGATCGCGCTGCTGGATGAGGCGGGCATCGCCTGCGCCCGGCTGCGCACACCGCAGGAGTTCGCCGGCCACCCGCAGCTCGCGGCCCGGGACCGGTGGCGGGAGGTGGACACGCCCCGCGGCCCGGTCCGGGCGATGCTGCCGCCGGTCACCGTGCCCGGCCGGGAGGCGGCCATGGGCGCGGTGCCGGCCGTGGGCGAGCATTCGGCGGCCATCCGCGCCGAGCTGGGCCTGCCGCCCCATCCGGACCGCGGGTCCTAGTACTCTTTCCCTTGCGGGCTAAAGTGCATACAGTTTGAGGAAGCCGGTCCCGCCGGATGCGGGCCGGCCGAAGCAGAGACGGGCCGGGAGAAGACGGAGGGCCGTGGTGATCGAGCAGTCCCGCGACCAGATCGCCGGAATGCTGCTGGACGCTTACGCCAGCCGCCAGCCGGTCGAGCCGCTGACCGAGAAGTACGCGGACCTCACCCTGGAGGACGCCTACGAGATCCAGCTGCTCCAGGTCCAGCGCTGGAGGCACGAGGGAGCGCGGATCAGGGGGCACAAGGTGGGGCTGACCTCGGCAGCCATGCAGCGCCAGCTGGGGGTCGACCAGCCCGACTACGGCCACCTGCTGGACGGCATGTTCTGGCTGGAGAACGAGCCGATCCCGGCGGCACGCTTCCTGCAACCGCGGGTGGAACCGGAGATCGCCTTCGTGCTCGCCGGGGAGCTGCGTGGCCCGGGCGTGACGGTCGCGGACGCGATCGGCGCGGTCGGTTTCGTGCTGCCCGCCCTGGAGCTGATCGACTCCCTCATCCGCGACTGGCGCATCAGCCTGCTCGACACCATCGCCGACAACGCCTCCTCCGCCGGGGTGATCCTGGGCAGCTCACCGGTCCCGCTGGCCGGGGCGGACCTGCGGCTGGCCGGCTGCAACCTGCACAAGAACGGGCAACTGGCCGGTACCGGGGCGGGCGGCGCGGTGCTGGGCTCGCCGCTGACCGCGCTGGTCTGGCTGGCCAACACGGTCGGGGAACGAGGTGTGGTCCTCGAGCCGGGCCAGGTCATCCTGCCCGGCTCGGTGACCGCGGCGATCCCGGTCGGCCCGGGGGACACCGTGACGGCCACCTTCGCCGGGCTGGGCAGCGTGACCGCGCGGTTCACCGCGGGACAGGCCGGTCCCGGGGCGGAAGACGACGCGGAGGAGGACAGATGAGCAAGGCGACGGCGGCGATCGTCGGCCCGGGCAACATCGGCACCGACCTGCTGGCCAAGCTCCAGCGCAGCGACCAGGTGGAGGTCCGGTACATGGTCGGCGTCGACCCGGCCTCGGACGGCCTGGATCGGGCCCGGGCGCGCGGTGTCGAGGCGTCGGCCGGGGGCGTGGACTGGCTGCTAGACCGCGCCGAGCTCCCGGACCTGGTGTTCGAGGCCACTTCGGCCCGGGCGCACCTGGCCAACGCGCCGCGGTACGCGGAAGCGGGCATCCAGGCGATTGACCTGACCCCGGCGGCGGCTGGGCCGCTGGTCTGCCCGCCGGTGAACCTGCACGAGCACCTGGACGCGCCGAACCTCAACATGATCACCTGCGGCGGGCAGGCGACGATCCCGATGGTGCACGCGGTGTCCCGGGTCACGCCGGTCCCCTACGCCGAGATCGTGGCTTCGATCGCGTCCCGGTCCGCAGGCCCGGGCACCCGGGCCAACATCGACGAATTCACGACCACGACGGCCCGGGCGATCGAGCAGGTCGGCGGGGCCGAGCGCGGTAAGGCGATCATCATCCTGAACCCGGTCGACCCGCCCATGATCATGCGCGACACCGTCTTCTGCGCTATCTCCCCCGACGCCGACACCACGGCGATCACGGAATCGGTGCTGGCCATGACCGAGACCGTCGCCCGTTACGTGCCCGGGTACACACTGCGGGCCGAGCCGCAGTTTGATCCGCCCGGTGACACCTGGTCCGGCTGGGCCCGGGTGGCCGTCTTCCTGGAGGTTCGCGGCAACGGCGACTACCTGCCGTCGTGGGCCGGCAACCTGGACATCATGACCGCGGCGGCCGCCCAGGCGGGCACCCGGCTGGCCGGCCCGCTGCTGGCCGGCACTGGCCGGGCCGACGCGGCCGGCCCGCGAACCTCCACTGCGGGCGCGGGCGCTTCGGGGGTGACGGCATGACCGGCAATGTACGGATCACGGACTCGACACTGCGGGACGGCTCGCACGCGATGCGCCACCAGTTCACCGAGGGGCAGGTACGCGCGGTCGTCTCCGCTCTCGACGGCGCCGGGGTGGAGGTCATCGAGGTCTCCCACGGCGACGGACTGGGCGGCTGTTCATTCAACTACGGGTTCTCCGGCACCGACGAGATCGCGCTGATCCGCGCGGCGGTGGACGAGGCGGCCACGGCCCGGATCGCGGTCCTGCTGCTGCCCGGGGTGGGCACGGCCGAGGATCTGCGCCGGGCGCACGACGCGGGCGCGTCAGTGGCCAGGATCGCGACGCACTGCACGGAGGCGGACGTATCGGTCCAGCACTTCGGGGCGGCCCGCGAGCTGGGCATGGAGACGGTCGGCTTCCTGATGCTCGCGCACCGGCGGGAACCGGCCGCGCTGGCCCGGCAGGCCCGGATCATGGTGGACGCGGGCGCCCAGTGCGTCTACGTGGTCGACTCCGCTGGGGCCCTGGTGCTGACCGACGCGCAGACGCGGGTGCAGGCACTGATCGACGAGATCTCCGCCGACGCCCAGGTGGGGTTTCACGGCCACCAGAACCTCTCGCTGGGCGTCGCGAATTCGGTGCTGGCCTATCAGGCCGGAGCCCGGCAGATCGACGGGGCCCTCTGCGCGCTCGGCGCGGGCGCCGGAAACGCGCCGACCGTGGTGCTCGCGGCCACGTTCGACCGGATGGGGATCAAGACCGGAGTAGACGTCCCGGCCGTGCTGTCCGCCGCCGAGGACGTCGTGGCGCCGTTCATCCCGCGGCTGCCGTGGATGGATCGTTCGTCGATCGTCCAGGGCTACGCCGGCGTCTATTCGTCGTTCCTGCTGCACGCGCAGCGCGCCGCGGAGCGCTACGGCGTGCCCGCGCACGAGATCCTGCAGCGGGTCGGCGAGGCCGGCTACGTGGGCGGGCAGGAAGACATGATCATTGACGTCGCGCTGCAGCTGCAGCGGCAGCGGGACCGCGACATGGCCACGGGAGCACGCCCATGACCGACTGGACCGTCGACCGCGCGGCCGCCGCGCTGCTCATGGCGGAGGAGGGCCGCGCCGACCGCGAGCCGCTGACCGGCGAATGGCCCGGCCTGGATGTCGCCACCGCGTACGCGGTGCAGGACGAGACGCTGCGGCGCCGGCTTGACCGGGGCGAGCATCTCGTCGGTGTAAAGCTAGGGCTGACCAGCCGGGTCAAGCAACAGCGGATGAACGTGGCCGCCCCGCTCACCGCCTGGCTCACCGACGCGATGGTGCTGCCCGCGGGCGCCCCGGTGCCGCAGGAGCAGCTCATCCATCCGCGCGCCGAGCCGGAGATCGTATTCGTAATGCGGGAGCGGCTGGCCGGACCGGGCATCACCGCGGCCAGGGCGCTGGCCGCGGTGGGCACGGTGTACGGCGGCGTGGAGGTCATCGACAGCCGGTACCGGGACTTCCGGTTCACGCTGCCCGACGTGGTGGCGGACAACGCGTCGTCCGGCTGCTTCGCAGTTGGCCCGGTGGGCGTGCCGCCGGGCATGCTGGACCTGGCCCTGGAGGCATGCCTGGTGGAGGTGGACGGGCAGATCACCGACTCGGCCACCGGCGCGGCCGTGCAAGGGCATCCGGCGGAGGCGCTCGCGCTAGCCGCCAACGACCTGGGCCGCCGGGGGCACGCGATTGAGCCTGGCTGGATCGTCCTCACCGGCGGCATGACCGATGCCGTTCCCGTCCCGCCCGGGGCCAAGGTGGCCGTTTACTTCACGCACCTCGGCTCGGTCCAGCTGTCTGGAGGCTGACATGCTGGCCGCCGGGCCCCTGGTCTGCTGACCGGCCAGCCGCCTCGAGCGCGCAGACCGAGATAGCTGCTATCTGGAGGCTGGCATGCCGCTGGTGGAAGTCACCCTGGCCGAGGGCCGTACCCCGGCCCAGATCCGTGCCCTGATCCATGAGCTGCACGAGGCGGTCGTCCGGGCCATCGACGCCGCCCCGTCCAGCGTGCGCGTTATCGTCCGCGAGGTGCCCACGACCCACTGGGCCGGGGGCGACGTCACCCTGGCCGAGCGCCGCGGCCCCGGCCCCGGCCCCGGCCCCGGCCCCGGCCGTCCATGATCGGCGTCAGTTTCCGCAAATGCTGCGGAAAACCGACGCCGTACCGGCCGGTAGCACGCTCCTGGAACCACAGAACCCCCCTGACGAGGCCGCCAATCAGGGGGGTTCTGCCGCCGGCGGGCGCTAGCCGGCCGGCGCGGGAACGATGTTGTAGTTGGCGCGGAACAGGTTGCCGGGATCGTACTGGGCCTTGACCCGGCCGAGCTTCGCGTACTTCTCCGGGCCGCCGAGCGCCTCGACCACCCGGTCCATCTCATCGAAGTTCAGCATGTTGAGGTAGACGCCCCGGCCCACCCAGGGGGCAAGTTCACCAACGACAGCCCGGGTGCGGGCCATGTAGTCGGCGTCGCAGGCCGGGTCGTCCCAGCGCATCGCGAAGTTCAGCCAGAGGAGGTAGCCGCGGTTGGAGAACGCCGTGGCGTCCTCCGCGACGTCGCCGATCGCGCCGCCGAGGCCGATGATCTCGACCTCGCCCTCCATGGGCATGTCCGACCAGAAGGTCACCAGCTTGTCGATGGCCTCGTCGGCCAGCTCCGCCACGTGTGCTTCCTTGGTGTAGTAGCGGTGCCCGTCCTCGAACTCCTTGTCGATGAGCTTCTGCACACCCGCCGCGAACGGGAGCACAGTGGTGGCGGTGACCTTCGGCTGACCGATGGCGGACAGGCGGTCGATCATCTCCACGCCGTCCGGGGCCTCGGCGTCGTCCAGCCACATGGCGACGAGCATGAGCATCCGCGCCCCGACCAGCTCGGGCGGGACGAACGGGAGCGCAGGCATGTCGTGCTTGAGCGCCGCGTGCCAGCCCACGGTCCGGGGCAGCGTGGGCACGATGGCGGCATACTCGCGCAGCGCCTCGGTGGCGTCGGCCACGTCGTAAAGCGACACCCCGATCCGCATCATCGGGCCGAATTCGTAGGCGCGGAAGGTGAAGCGCGTGACAATGCCGAAGTTCCCGCCGCCGCCCTTGAGGGCCCAGAGCAGGTCGGGGTGCTCGTCGGCGGCGAGACGAACTGGTCGCAGGTGAGCCCGTGCCTGCGGGAGAACCAGCCGATGCCGCCGCCCAGGGACAGCCCGGCCACGCCCGTCTCGGACATGATCCCGGCTGGGACGATCAGGCCATGACTGGCCACAGCGGCGTCCACGTCGCCGAGCCGACCACCGCCGCCTACGCTGACCAGCTTGTTCGGGGCGTCCACCGTCACCTCGCGCAGGCCGCTCAGGTCCAGGGTCAGCCCGCCGTCGGACATGGCCTTGCCGGCCACGTTATGGCCGCCGCACCGGACCGACGGGTACAGCCCGTTGTCCCGGGCCACGTTGACCGCGGCCACGACGTCGGCGGTGCTCGTGCAGCGCAGGATCAGCCCGGGGCTCCGGTCGATCATGGAATTCCACACCTGGCGAGCGGCGTCGTACTGGGGATGGTCCGGGCCGATGATGTCGCCCTTGAACCGGCCGGCCAGCTGGTCGGCGATGCGCGCCCGCAGCCCGTCATCGAGGCCGGGAGGTGCGGTGGCACTGGGGCCAGCGGGAGAAGTCAGTGACATCGCAGTTGCCTTTCCAGGTAATACAGGTCGGCTGAGGCAGAGATAGGGATGGCGGATCACCGGACAGAACTGCTGCGCGGCCGGCGGTCAGGCGGAGACGGCCTTGTCGGCCGCGATCCGGCGCATGGCGCCCAGGGTGGCCGCGACGGCCTTAAGGTAGTCGCCGGTCATCGAGTCGGCGTACTCCTGCTCCCGGCTGGAGCCGCCTTCGACCCCGGTCACGACCAGGGCGAAGCTGAACCGGAGCCGCAGGTCGTCGTCGCTGCCCTCGATCTCATTGGCGATGGCGCCGAGCACGGGCCCGGCGATGCGGGTGAAGGTGACCCGGTGCGGCTCCTCCATCGTGATCCGCTCGGTGAAGCGCTCGCCGCGGAACTCGATGTCGCGGTCGAAGACGGTATCGCTCAGGCGGCTGGTGACCTCGCAGAACGTCATGCTGGGCACGAACGGCAGCGCGTTGTTGGCCTTCAGCACCAGCCCGTCCCAGACGTCGGCGCGGCCGAGGTGCGGCTCGCCGGGGAGATTCACCGGCAGATCATGGGTAACGAAGATCATGATGTTCCTCCCGACGGATTGACCACGGTGTTCTCCAAAGTCCCCAGGCCTTCGATGGTGGTACGGACGACATCCCCGGCCCGCAGGTAAAGGCCGCGGCCGGCGCCCACCCCGGACGGGGTGCCGGTGGCGATGACGTCTCCCGGCTCCAGCGTCGCGACCTCGCTGGCCGCCGCGATCAGCTCCGCGACCGCGCAGACCATGTCGGCGGTCGACTCGTCCTGCTGAAGCTCGCCGTTCACCCACAGGCGCAGCCGCAGGTCCTGCGGATCAGGAACCTGAAAGGCGGGAGTGATGCCCGGCCCGAGGGGCAGCGACCCGTCCATCGACTTGGCGGCGAACCAGTCGTAGACGAATGGCTCGGCCGGCACACTGTCCCGCTTGTGGTGGCCCCGGGCGGTGATGTCGTTGGCCACGCAGTACCCGGCGACGTGGGCCAGGGCGTCCGCGGCGTCGATGTCGCGGCCGCCGGTGCCGATGACCACGGCCAGCTCGGCTTCCCAGTCGTAGCGAGCCTGCTCCGGGGCGCGGACGATGATGGGGTCGCTGGGCCCGATGATCGTCGTGGTCGGGGCCTTCAGGAAGAAGAACGGCCGCCAGCCCGCCGCGGGGATCTCCCCGCCCATCTCGCGTATGTGACAGCGGTAGTTGACGCCCGCGCACATGACCTTGCGCGGCCAGTGCAGCGGGGCCAGTAGCCGGTCGTGCTCGACCAGCGGCGCGTCGGCGACGTCCAGGCCGCGCAGGACGCCGGCGGCCTGCTCCCAGTCAGCCAGCAGCTCCATCATCGTGGGCCACCGCTTGAGCTCGGTCGGCGCGGCCAGCGAGCCGTCCGCGCGCAGCACGGCCAGCCCGGTACTGCCCGCCCGCTCGTACGTCGACAACTGCCAGGTCATGAAGGCTCTCCTTGGCTGCGGGCGGGCAGGCCCGAGATCTGGTCGTAGACGGACGCGATGTCGAGGTGGCCCCACCCGTCCGCCAGGGCCTGGTCGAACACCGCCTTGGCCGAGGCGAACACCGGAGCGGCCAGGCCGGTCTCCGCGGCACAGTCCTCGATCTGCTCCAGGATGGGGTGCAAGGTGGTGATCGGGCCGGGCGCGGGTGACCAGGCGCGCTCACGCATCAGCGGGCCGCGCTGCCGCCAGATCGCCGAGCTGCCGATCGAGTCGTCCAGGGTGCGCTGCACAAGGTCCAGATCCAGGCCGCTGCGGCGGGCCAGTTCCATCGCCTCGGCCGCGGCCACGGTGTGCACGGCCAGCAGCAGGTTCGCGATGTACTTGAGCCGTGCCCCGGTGCCGAACGCCCCCGTGTAGACCCAGGGGCCCGAGATCGCGTCCAGGACCGGCCGGACCTTTGCCATGCTGGCCTCCTCGCCGGAGACGAACGTGGTGGCCAGCCGGGGCGCGACCATAGCCGGACTGCCACTGATCGGGCAGTCGAGCATGTCTCCGCCGCGGCGCTGGACCGCGTCGCGGATGGCGCTCTTGCGACCCACGTCGATGGTACTCATCTCGACGTGCACGGTGCCGGGCCGCAGGGTGGTTAGCGTGCCGGCCTCACCGCAGACAATGTCCGACACGGCGGCGGTGTCGGGCACGATCGACAGCAGGACGTCCGACCGGCTGGCCACCTCGGCGGCCGAATCGGCCAGCTTGCCGCCGGCCTCGACCAGCTCGGGTGACCCCTGACGGCGGTAGCCGATCACCTCGAAGCCGCGATCCATGAGGTTACGCGCGATGGGCAGGCCCATCTTGCCGAGACCGATCACACCGACTCGTTGCATCGCTGCCTCCTCGCAGCCGTTCAGCGCCAGCCGTTCAGCGCCAGCCGTACCTACCGGTGCCCTGGCTGACCCGGAAGCTGATGCTTCCCCGGCAGCCAGCCGACGTGTTCTTCGGCACGGGCCCCGATAACCGCCGGACCGGTGCCACGCTGGGGAATCGAGCGGATCAGCCAGTAGTCACGGCCGAGCAGCCGGGACATATCCACCCGGCCCGCTGATTCCTGGCTTCCCGTCATTCCTCAAACTGTATGCAGTCTTGGGGGAGAGTCAACCCTCTGCGGGAATCAAACTGTATGCAGATGGCCAGGCGTCGGTGACAATAGATGTCATGCCACGGATCGTTCAGATTCCTGATATTCGCAAGGTCGATCTGCCGGAGGCCCGGCAGGCCATCCCGCGCCTGCACGCGTACCTGCGGGAGTGCATCCTCGACGGCACACTGACCCCCGGGACGAAGCTTTCGCAGGTGAGCCTGGCCAAGCAGCTCGGGGTCAGCCGCACGCCGCTGCGCGAGGTCCTGCGGATGCTGCAGGAGGAAGGGCTGGTCGAGATCGAGCCCAACCAGCGCACCCGGGTGGCGGGCCTCGACCCCCAGGAACTGGACGACGTGTACGCGAGCCGGATCCTGCTCGAGACGCTGGCGCTATCGATGACGCTGGGAACCTTCACGGCCGCCGACCGCAAGGAGGCCCGGCGGCTACTGACCGTGATGCGGCGCGCGGCCAAGAGCGGTGACTTCGGCGAGTGGTTCGCCGCGCACGCCGACTACCACCGGCTGATCACCGGCGGCGCGGGCGAGGCGATGAAGCGGCAACTGCAGACGCTGGCCGACCGCACGATCCGCTACATCCGCATTTACCAGGTCTCAGACCCGCACAGCTGGCAGACGGCCGGCGACGTGGAGCACGCGCAGATCCTGCAGGCGCTGATCACCGGGGACGAGCCGACCGCCCTCATCGGGATGGCTCACCACCTGGCGCGCACCGCGCTGCGGGTGCTGGCCGACTGCGCGCCCGGCTACGAGCCCGCTGCCGTGACGCACGCGGTCGCGCTCATCGAGGACGGCCGCCCCGCCGCGCTGCCCCTGACCAGTGCCAGCTGACCTCAGGGCCAGCTGACCTCAGGGCCAGCTGAGCCGGGGCCGTTATCTCTCCGCACGTCGCCCCCTTCGTCCCGCTGACCACACCAGCACCCGCGCCTGCGCACCCCGGCAGGTATGGGGAGCGTTCTCAGCGTTATCCGCTGAGAACGCTCCCCTTAAGCTGAAACGGAGGCACACGCCCGCTGACGCTGCGTCAGCGCGCCGGGCGGGCGGTCGGCGCGCCCCGGCGCTAACGTGGCCGGGTGAGACGGGCGCGGAGTCAACCCGGCTCATCGTCCTGCGCGGGAACTCCGGCTCGGGCAAGAGCTCGATCGCGGCGGAGCTCCGCGCGAGGCACGGCCGGGGAATCGCCCTCGTCGGCCAGGACAATCTCCGGCGCGAGTACTCAAGGAGCGCGACACGGCCGACGGTGCGAACATCGGGCTGATCGACGGTGTGGCCCGCTATGCGCTCGACCATGGTTTTCACGTGATCATCGACGGGATCCTTTACGAGGCGCACTATGGGGCCATGCTTCGGGCCCTGCGCGACGACCACCTAGGCGTATCCCGTTTCTATTAACTTGATGTGCCGTTCGGGGAAACGATGCGGCGGCACGCAACGCGTCCCCAGGCGGGCGACTTCGGCCAGACCGAGATGACGGCCTGGTACCGGGGACGTGACCTGCTGCCCGGGGGAATCGAGCAGGTCATCCCCACAGAAACCACCTTGGAGGCCGCCGTCGAGTGGGTGCTGCGAGAGGCCGGCCTTGACTCCTTCAGGCGCCAGCGCGATCGGCCTTGACCTCGCCGGCAAACCGGCGCCACGTCTTCGGGCTGAAGGACTCGTAACCGACGCGGAGCTGGTCGTCTCCGAGCTGGCGACCAACGCGGTCGACGCCCAGAGCCTGCTGGACGCGGACGGCAGCCGGGACGAGGCAGAAAACGTCGCGGCCATGCAGGTCCGGCTGCTGCTGTTCGAGGCCAGCATCGTCATCGAGGTCTGGGACGGTGATCCGGCCGCCCCCAGACCCCAGGACGGGCCTGAAGAAGCTCTGACCAGAGACGCTGAGCGGGCCGGACGGCGCGCTAACCCGGGCCGGCGGGGGCGAGGAACGGCTGGACAACGGCGAGAAAATCAGCGGTCTTCTCGATCATGGTCCAGTGGCCGCAGTTGGACATGACGTGCAGCCGGGAGTCCGGCAGCAGGTCGATCAGCTGGCCGGACGAGGGCCGCCAGGGCACAACGCGGTCGTCACGGCCGTGCACCAGCAGGGCCGGGGCCTGGATGGACGCCAGCTCGGCGCCGGACAGGGCCAGGTCGTCCACCCAGCGCTGACGCGGTGCCGGGAACATCGCCGCCCACGAGTCACGGACCGGCGGGTTCAGGCTCGCCTGGTAGCGCATTTCGACCAGGTCGTCGGTGATCAGCCCGCGATTATGTGCGAACAATCCGATGATGTGGCGCATCTGCGCGGTCCCGGGGGTGTAGCCCCAGACCTCGTTGAGCCCGTAGGGAAGCGCCATCGCCACCCCCATGGACCCCATCGTGACGATGCGGCGCACCGCACCGGGACGGGCCACCGCCATGGCAAGGGCGATGGCACCGCCCATCGAGTTGCCGATGACGTCCACAGTGCCGAGCCCGAGCGTATCCAGCAGCGCGAGCGCGTGCTCCGTCCACGCGGCCCGGCCGTAGCTGCGCGGCTCACCGGTGGCCGTGCCGCCGAAGCCGAGCTGGTCTGGCGCGATGACCCGGCGGTCCGCGCTCAGGGCGGGGATCACCGGGCGCCAGTTCGCCGCCGCCGTCACCCCGGGGCCGGAGCCGTGCAGGAGCAGCACCGGCGGCGCGGCCGCAGGGCCGGGCGGGGGCCCCGTGTCGATGAGGGCGGTAGCCACTCCGGCCACGTCGATCCGGCTGGCCCTCAGGTCGGCCGTGGTCACGAAACGCCACCTCCCACTGTCTCGGGCTGGCGCGGGGCCGCTCCCCCGGGCTCGGGTACCGGGCCCGCGCCGTTCGCCGGGGCGCCAGCGGTCAGCTGGCTCTGGGAGGACACCCGCTTGGTGGGGCCCAGCCACATGTCGATCGAGCCCGGCTCGTCCGGGTCGAAGCTGCGCGGGACCCAGGCGGCTTCGTCCTCGATACGGCGCACGCCGAAGGAGTACTCGTAAGTGAATCCCTCCGGGCCGAGGAAATACAGGAAGATCGCGGTGGACTGCGGGTGGCGGCCCGGGCCCATCTCGATCTCGACCCCCTGGTCCTGCAGAAAGTGCCAGTTCCGGAAGAGATCGTCGATGGAGGCGACCTGGAAGTTCAGGTGGCACAGGCCCGGCCGGTCACCCTGGAAGACGGCGAGCTTGTGGTGCACCGGGTCGATCCGCAGCAGGCAGGCCCGGTCGCGGATCCAGTCCGAGACCCGGGCGTTGAAGCGAGTGCTCCAGTACCGGTGGGCGTCATAGACGTCGGGAGCGTCCAGGCACAGGTGCCCGAACTCGGTAATCCCGGCGGCCCGGCTGAACGCGACCGGCCGGGCGATGTGCACCTGGTCCGTGACCAGCTCCAGCCGGTTGCCAAACGGATCGTCGAAGGCGATGAACTCGCGGACCCGGCGGGACCGGGCCTCGGCGGGCAAGCCGCGGTAGACCCGGGTGCCACTGCGCTCGAGCTCTGTCTCGGCCGCGGCGAGCGCGTCCGGCCCGGCCACGCTGAAGCCGGAGGAGATGACGCCGGACGGGCCCTGCACCAACGCGAGGCAGTGATGGCGGTGATCGGCGCGCAGGTGGGAGACGCCGGGCTCGGTCCGCTCGGCCAGCTCCAGGCCGACGATGCCGGTGGCGAAGCGGGTGGCCGCCTCGAGGTCGGCGACACCGGAACGAACGTACGCGATATCAGTGAGGGTGATCATGCTGCCTCAGGCGAAGACGGGGGCCAGATCGATGTAGATCTGCCAGTCGTGGACCAGGTCGCCGGAGAATTCGAGAATGTCGGCGTTGGGCACGGTGACATGCTTGCCGTCCTTGCGGACGTACTCCACGTTGATCTTGGCGACCATCGTGTCGCCGGATTCGATGACCTTCACCAGATGGTGGGTGAGGCCGTCGATCGTGCCCCAGAAACCGAGCACGGCCTCGCGCACGGCGTCCCGGCCGTGGATCGGGTCGGCGTTGCCGAAGCGAAAGGTCACATCGGGCGTGAGGTGGGCCACGAATCTGTCCACGTCGAACGAGTCGATGTCGACGAAGATCGTGGTGGCGTCGCGGTTCATGGTGCTCTCCCTCGTCGGAGACGGGCCTGCCCCGGATGGGCGGCGGGTGTCGGTCAGGCCGGGGGCTCGCGGTTGGCCAGGAAGGTCTCGGGCGGCGGCGCGCCCCACAGGTGCGGCGGGACTTCCCACTCGCCGGCCACCCAGGAGTCGTCCACCTGATCGATGTCGGAGAACCACTCGATCCACGAGCCCCACGGATCGGGGTTGTAGTGGAAGAAGTTGGACCCGATCGTGTGCCGCCCCAGCCCCCAGCCGGCGTCGCGGCCGCGGGAGCGCATCCGGTCGGCGCCGAGCGCGATGGCGTCGATGGACGGCACCTCGAAGCTGGCGTGGTGGAAGCCCCGGTGCGTGCTGGCGATGAACCCGAAGATGTGATGATCGCCGGGACCGCCGTTGAGGAAGGTCACCAGGCCAGCGATCCGGTCACTGACCCGCAGGCCCAGCACGGTGGTATAGAACTCCGTCATGCGCTCGGGCTGGGCGGTGAACAGCAGCGTGTGGCCCAGCCGCCGCGGCATCACATCCGCGGTGGCCTGCCGCCACCAGGCGGTGCCGATCCGCTGGCGGGTCGCACCCATGTTGACAGGCACCTCGGCGACCGGCCGGGCGGGGGCCGGCTGCTCGTCGAGCAGCTGGACCGCGGTGCCGTCCGGGTCGCGGATCCACAGCCCGTCCGGGGCGGCTCCCGGCGGCGGGTCGATGACCGGCGTCCCGGAGCGCTCCAGCGCCTCGCGCACGGTGTCCAGCGTGCCGGGGCGCAGCGTGAACGAGACATGGTGCAGCCGTTTGGCGGGCGCTTCGACCAGCCGGACCTGCTCCTGGCCGCGGCCCGGGCAGTGCGCGACCAGCGACCCGTCCTTCTCGCCGGTCTCCAGGCCGAAGTCCTGCAGGAAGCCCTCAGCCGTCCCGAGGTCCGGCACCTCCAGCGCGTAATGATGCAGCGTCGCGATCACGGTTGGCCCCTTTCGCGGCGTGTTTTGTCCACGTAAACTGCATACAGTTTAGGTCGGTACCGGCCACGTGGGAAGAGATCACCCGAAGAAACCAGACCGGAAGAAACGGATGACCATGGAACGGGATGTCCCAGAGGAGGTCGCGGCGGAAGTCGCGGAGGCGGCCCGCGTGCTGTCCGCGCTGGGGCTGGTGACGGCGTACGGCCACGTGTCCGCCCGGATGGGGCCAGCCATGGCCAGCCCCCCGGCCGCCGACCTGGCCACCGTGACCCCGGACAGCATCGTCACCGTGCCGCTGGACGCGGGCGCGCTGCCCGCGGGAGCGCCGGCCGAGGCGTGGGCACATCTCGCGCTGTACCGGGCCCGGCCGGATGCGGCCGCCATCGCCCGGGCCCAGCCGCCTAGCGCGTTCGCCGCCGCGGCGGTCGCTTCCGAGTTGCCGCCGCTGTACGGCCAGGCCGCCTGGCTGGGTGAGCGGGTCCCGGTCCATAACGGCGCCGCGCTGCTGCGCACGGCGGAGCTGGCCGGCCGCGCAGCGGGCCGCCTGGCGGCCGGCGAGGCGCTGCTGCTGCGCGGGAACGGCGCGCTGACCCTGGGCGTGGCGCCGGGGCTCGCGGCGGCCCGGATGTGGCTGCTGTCCGCCGCCTGCGAGGCCTACCTGGCCGCGCGTGCCGCGGGCCCGGTCACCGCCCTCAGCGCCGCCGAGATCGCCAGCTGGCGGGCGGTAAGCAGTGAGCTTCTGCCACGGCTGTGGCAGCACCTGCGGCGCCGGGCAAACTCACAGAGCGCGCCGCTACGATAACTGCGGGGGGAACCGGGGGCGCCGACGGAATGGGAGACGGCATGACCGTGGAACCCGGCTGGGTACCACCAGGCATCGATACCAGAAAGGCAAACATCGCCCGCGTCTACGACTACTGGCTGGGCGGCAGCAACAACTTCCGCGCCGACCAGGACGCGGCCCGCGCGATGATCGCGATCGAGCCGAACATCCGTGGCATCGCCCGCGCGAACAGAGCCTTCCTCGGCCGGGCCGTCCGGTTCCTGGCCACCGAGGCCGGAATTCGCCAGTTCATCGACATCGGCTCGGGTATCCCCACCGGGCGCAACGTGCACGAGGTGGCACAGGAGGCCGCACCGGGCTCGCGAGTCGTGTACGCGGACGTCGACGAGGTGGCCGTGGCCCACAGCAGGCTGCTGCTGGAGGACAACGCGGACAACGCGGTCATCCAGGCCGACGTGCGGGAGCCGGACAGCATCCTGACGGCCCCGGAAACCCAGCTGCTCATCGACCTCAGCCAGCCGGTGGGGCTGCTGCTGGTGTCGGTCCTGCACTTCCTGGACAGCAGCGACGACCCCTGGCAGGTGATGGCGCACCTGCGGGACGCGCTCGCGCCCGGCAGTTACCTCGTGCTCAGCCACGGCACCGGCGAGGCCAAGCCGGACGTCGCCGCGGCGGCCAACACGGTCTACCTGAGCAGGGTCTCGGCCCGCGGCGACCACCGGTCCCGGGCGGAGATCCTGCGCTTCTTCGACGGATTCGAGCTGGTCGACCCGGGACTCGTCTACCTCACACAGTGGCGCCCCGACGACCCGGCGGAGGAGGCCGCCGACGCATCCCAGTACTGGCTGCTGGCGGGGGTCGGACGCCGCAGCGATTCGCCCGGATAATCCCCTTACGCGGTCATGACCCGCCCTTGGGGTAAGCATGGGACCGGCATGCCATAACAGCAACGATCTTGTGACCCCCTCCGAGGCTGAGGTGCGGTTCCCTGGAGTGGTGTGGACCACGTCACCGAAGCCGGCGGCCCGCACAGCCAGCACGTCCGCCCGGCAAGGGGACGGTGGGAAAGGTGAAGCAGTACAAGTACAGCGCGCTCGTCAGGCTCAATCCGCCCAGTGACGTGAGAGCGGAACCGGAGCTGCCGGTCGCGGGCAGCCGGGTGGTGGTGCGGGCGCGGCACCACGACACCCGAATCAGCAAGATATTCAGCGCCCTGGTCAGCAATGCGCAGGACCGCACGATGCGAGCCAATCGAAGCATTCAGCTGACGCTGACCGTGCTTGGTGACGACGCCTGCGACTACCTCGAGGCGGGCGACAGCTTCACGCTGTGGCGCGGCCACGACATCGGGCAGGGCGTGATCTCCCGCCGCCTGTCCTGGTGGGCCGACGCCCCTTGAGACAGCCGTACGGTGCGGGCCCCGGGCTGACGCAGTGGTCGTCGCGGGTCACTTGGCCATGACGCGTGCACGCGCTGACCGCCCCGCGCAACACGGTGGTGGCCCGGATCGCGCTGCGGCCGCTGCCGGAATTCCCGCAGTGGCGGGCGGCGAGCGGGACGGCGGTGATGGCGCGTGGACCTGGCCACCTACTCACGGCTGGACGTCTCGCTGCAGGCGTTCGACGGCAGTACGGTGCACGCCCGGACCAGCGTGGTGCGCGGTTCGCTGCCCGTGTCGTGATCAGCCATGGATACGCTGAGGACCGCTGCGGCCCGAGGCCGGCCGCCGCAGGCTTCGTCCACACGCCAGGGAGCAATGGTGACCACAGACGCTGACCCGCTCGAGACCGTGCTGCCCGCACTGCGCAGCTCACACGCGCGGCTGGCCGCCGTCGCCGGGCCGCTCACGGCGGATGAGGTGACCGATCCCTCCTACTGCGACGAGTGGACGATCGCGCAGGTGCTGTCCCACCTGGGGTCAGGCGCCGAGATCTTCGACCTGCTGCTGGACGCCGGGCTGCGCGGCGAGGACGCCCCCGGGCCGGGCCAGTACCAGGAAATCTGGAGCCGGTGGAACGGCAAGAGCCCGCAGGACCAGACGCAGGACGGCATCGCCGCCGACGGCGCGTTCCTGGACCGTCTCGGCGCCCTGGACCCGGCGGCCGGGGAAAACTGGCGGCTCACGTTCTTCGGCGGCGAGCGCGGGCTGGGGGACCTCGCCCAAATGCGCCTCGGCGAGCACGCCCTGCACACCTGGGACGTCGCGGTGGCACGGGACGATAAGGCCACCGTGGCCGAGGACGCCGTGGAGCTGATCGTGGACACGCTGCCCGTGCTCGCCTCCATGATCGGCAAGCCCGCCAGCGAGCCGCTCCGGGTCCACGTGACCACCTACGATCCCGAGCGCCGCTTCCAGCTCGACGCCGGCCCGGACGGTGTGAGCCTATCCCCCGCCGCGCCGAGCCCGCTGCCGCCGGGCGGCGCCGAGCTGCGGCTGCCCGCCGAGGCGTTCGTCCGGCTCGTCTACGGACGGCTCGACGATGAGCACCCGGCCCCAGCCGAGACCGCAAACGTCGAGCTGGGCACGCTGCGCGGCATCTTTCCCGGGTTCTAGGGCCGGCCGATCGTCAGGCCGGTCCTCGTCGCGGGCAGGGTCTGTCATCTCGGCCCAATCCTCGTTCGTCCGGCCTGGTGCGCATCGGCCGGTCTGGTCAGCTGGACGGGTGGTCGACCAGGTGGCTGGCCTGCTCCAGGTCCACCGCGTACTGCGGCCAGTACTGACCCGCGGCCGGGCCGCCGTTGCACGGGCCGTCACTGGCGCCCGGATCCTTGATCCACAGGTAGGCGTCGATCCCGGCCGGGCCCGGATCGAGCCGGGGGGCGGGGCCGGGAGCCCGTCCCGGCGGGTTGCACCACTGCGGGGCCAGCGGGCCGGTGTAGGGGCCGTTGCCGTTGCGGCTGGTGTCCACGACCGCTTCGAGCTTGCCGCCCAGGTCGCGCTCCAGCCGCTGGCTCCAGCTCACCACCACCGATGTCCACTGGAAGTTCGACACGTTGGCCGAGAAACCGCGGCCGTACTGGACCCCGGCCCGCTTCAGCGGCCCGGCGAACACGTCCGGATCGCTGAACATGCCCGGATTGCCGGCGTCCAGGTACACGCGCGCCTTGGGCAAGGCGCCGAGCGTCTTCATCGCGTACCGCAGCAACTGGTAGCGCTGGGTGCTCTGGGCCGCGGACAGGCAGCCGCGGACGATGTCCGGCAGCCCGTCCGGCTCGACCACCACGATGGCGTTGGCGCTCCCGATCGCCGCGGCGAGCTGGCGGATCCAGGCCTCGTACTGCACACCGCCGGCCGGGGCGGCGGAGAACTTCCCGCAGGCGTCCCGGTTGGGCAGGTTGTAGGCCACGATGACCGGGATCTCGTGCGCCTTCGCCGCGGCCTGGGCCGCCTGGCTGACCCGCCGCATGTCGTCTGGGGCCCCGACGGCCCAGATCCCGGCGGGGGTCGAGGCGATGGCCTCGAGCTCCGCCGCGTCCCCGGCCTGGCCGTTGGCCTTCAGGAACGAGGCCGTGGACAGCAGCAGGTTACCTGGATCGGTGTACAGCCGGGTCGAGCCGGTGTAAACGTCCTGGCCACAGCCCGTGGCGGACAGCACGATGACCATGGCCAGGATGGCCAGGAGCGGCGTTCGCCAGCTCCGCCGAGGGGACGGCTGGGCCGTTGACATCCGCGTACATTCCTCTCGCGGCCGCTGGCGGCCGGGTCTAAGCGGTCTGATCGCAGGACGGGCGGCACGTGACGCCGGGCGGGTCATTCGATGAGTGAATACCCGCACCGGCGTCACGTGTTATTGAAGAGCGATCTATCTGTTCCTGGTCAGCGCCATTAATTCACGGCACCTGAATCCAGTAACCGGCGGACGGAACACCCTTGCCGTTCACCGCGAACAGCATGTAATAGCTCGGCGGGATGACATTGGAATTCGACGGGATGGTGATCCGCAGATATCCATTGCCCGCCTGGGTGAAACTGACCGCGATCGAGCGCGCGTTGACGTCGGTCACGTGGGTGGGGTTGTCCGGCCGCATCAGCCGCAGGTACTGGATGCTGGCCGGGTCGTTGACCTTGACCAGGTAGCTCCGCGCCGGGTCCATCACCTGGGGCGCCGACTCGATGGCGGGGCGGCCGCCCTGGAACATGTAGGGCGGGTAGTAGACGTCGATCTCCTGGTTGAACGTCTGCGGCTCGGTGTCCTGCTTGTTGCCGAACAGCGGGTTCCCGCCCAGGGTCAGCACGCTCCCGTTCGGCAGCAGGATGCCGCCCGAGTGATAGTCGCGGCCAGTGATCGAGTTCGCGGCCCAGGAGAACGAATTCGTGGCCACGTTGTAGATCCGGGTGTCCCGGTTGTCGCTGCCGTGCATGCCGCGGTAGTACTTCGACCCGCCGGTCACCAGCACCTCGTCGTTCGGCAGCAGGACGGTGATCGGGTAGCGCGTCGGCTCGGCCAGGTTCGGGCCCTGGACCCAGTGCGGGTTCGGGGCGGAGGTGTCGATCAGCGCCGTCCGCGCGGTCGACAGGTTCGACTGGCCGACACCGCCGCCGCCCAGGACCATGAAGGTCTGCTTCTGCGCGGGAGGCAGCAGGACCGAGGCGCTGGTCTCCAGGTCCTCCGGGTCCGGGATGCCCGGCACCGGGGTGAACACGTTGGTGTTGACGTTCCAGAAGCCGGGAGTCCGCCACGCGGCGGTGGCCGGCCCGTAACCGGAGTTGGACCCGGTGAAGAACAGCTGCCCGCTCTCGGTCAGGAAGGTGGCCGGGTAGGTCGGGAAGCCGCGGGACGGCCCCACGGTCCAGGTGTTGGTCGAAGGGTTGAACGACTCGCTGTTCATGGTGATCTGGCCGACGTTGTTGAGCCCGGACATGGCCATGTCCATGCCGTTGCCCATCTCGGCCAGCGTCGGGTACCAGCGGGCGTAGTTCATCGAGTTGACCTTGACGAACTTTTCTTCCTTGACGTTGTAGATGTAGGCGTCGTTGGTGCCGAAGAAGTTCTGCTTCTGCAGGGTCATGGCCGTGCCGACGCCGTACAGCTCGGTGTTGGCCTGCGGGCCGAGCAGGCCCTGGATCTGGTACTGCTTGCCGCTGTTTTCCTGCGACCCCTTGCCCTTCTTGACCGCGTCCACCCAGACGTTCTGCTGGCTGGCCGTCACGACGGCCTGGCCGGTGGCCGGGTCGATCTTCTGGGTGGCCTTCGCAATGGTCAGGGCGAAGGCCGACTTGAACTGGGCACCGTTCGGCGCGGTGAAGATCGTGCCCTTGGGCAGCGCCCAGGGCTGCGTGACGTCGTTGTTGACGATCGTCATGCTGCCGCCGGCGTTGGTCGGGTTGAGGTTCTCGTACCGGGCGGTGCCTCCCGCGAGCAGGATGTTGCCGTCGGGCAGCTCGATGTGGCCGGCGCAGAACAGGTCCCAGGGGGTGGGGATCAGCTTCTCCTGCATGGTGACCGGGTTGAGCAGCAAGGTCTTGAACGTCCCGGCGTTGAAGTACGCCTGGTTGTTACCCGACCCGGCCATGATCAGGACGTCCCCGTTGTACAGCAGGGTCGAGTGGATGCCGTTCACCCGGAACTTGACCGGGATGTTCAGCTTGGTCCACAGCCCGTACTTCTGTTCGTAGGCCTTCTGGGTGATCTGGTAGTGGTGCACCCAGCCGGTCACGGTGGCCCCGACCGTCGGCACGTTGGCGGCCAGCACGCCGCAGAACACCAGCACGCCGACCAGCACGCCGAGCACGCGGCGCCCGCGCCGTTTCTTGCGCTTGGTCTCCACCTGGAATGGAAAGGCGAGGGTGGGAGGACTAGTCATCGGTGCAAATTCTCCTAGGCCTTTTCGGAGGCGAGATCCAGCGCGGCTGGATCTTCCGGAAGAATGGATACGGCGTGCCGCCCACCCGGATCTCCGGGACTACGGGAACGAGAACGCGAACGGTCATAGAGCCAGATAAAAATTGGCGCCAGGCAGACGAAAAGAATGATCGCGGTCCAGGCCATCATCATCGGGTAAGGCCGGTGCCGCATGAAAGCGATGGTCATGATGACGACCGGCACGACGGCCCACATCAGCGAGTAGCGGAACGTCCACAGCCGGTCCTGGGCCGTCGACCTTCCCTTGGCCGTCACTCTGAAGGTCAGCTTCCGGCCGAACACAACCTTCATCACGGCCCGGGCGTAGATCGGCGCGGTCAGCGCGGACACGAGCATGCCGGAGAAGCCGGAGGAACCGGCCGGCTCGTGCGGGCTCACGTTGTGCCGCCGCATGAAGCGGTAGAGCAGGAACTGCATGACCGCGACATCGACGTAGTAGCTGAGCCACCAGGTTTCACTGGTCCGCAGGCTGGAGATGCCGAACCCGAGGTAGCAGGCGCTGATGAGGATGCCGAGGATCCAGCCGAGGGCAACCGACGGGTAGTAGGTCAGCATCAGGAAGTAGTGCAGCATCGCGCCCGGGCGGAGCTTGAAGAACATCCGCCAGACCTGGCGGAGGATGGCGTCGAATGTGCCGGCCGACCAGCGCGTCTGCTGATTGAAGAACTCCGTCCACGAGGCCGGCCCCTCGCCCACCGCGACCAGGTCCGGGGTGTACACCGACCGCCACATGTGGCCGGTGGGGGCCTTGGTGGCGTGGATCCGGAGGCTGGTGGCCATGTCCTCGGTGATCGAGTCGACGTAACCCTGCCGGATGGCGCTGGTCCGCACGGCCGCGTTGGTCCCCACGAGCATCGGGCAGCGGCGGCGGTTGCCGGCCCGCTGGATGACGCTGTGGAACAGGTACTGCGCCGACTCGGCCCAGCGGGTGATGCGGTTGCCCTGGTTGCCGTAGAACTGGGGGGCCACCACGAACGCCACATCAGGGTCGCGGAAGTACCCCAGCAGCCGTTCGGCGAAGATCGGCAGCGGCACGTGGTCGGTGTCGACAAACATCACGACGTCGTAGTCGCCGGCGTGCTCCCACAGCCAGCGGTTGTGGTTACCGTGCTTGGTCTTGGCGGCGAAGGCCCCCCTGTCGAACTCCAGGTAACCCCGGCCCTTCCGGCTGAAGTGGTGCACGCCCAGCTGACGGCACATCGCCTTGCATTCCTCGTCGTTACCCTCGTCCAGCAGCCAGAGGTCGAGCTTGCCCTCGTAGACGATGGACTTAGCCGCGCGGAGCGTTCGCTCGGCCACCTCGAGCGGCTCCCTGTCCGGGACGATCGTGGTGAGGAACGCCACCCGCAGCCGGGTGTCCGGCTCCACCGGGATCGGGTCCCGGGCGACGAGGCAGGCCCGGGACACGGTCAGCACGTTCAGCAGCAGGAACAGCTGCATGAGGATCGATCCGAACGCCATCCCGGCCAGCAGCATGATGTGCGCGTCGGTGCCGACCGTCTGCAGGCTGCCCGGCATGTGCCAGCCGCTGAGGTCGGGGTACTGGGACTGGAAGATCAGCCAGTACATGAACCGCAGATCCAGCAGGACCAGGATGGTGGCGATGATCCTGGTCATCAGCCACTCGCGCCTGGTCCGGTGGATGGGCCGGTACTGGACCTGGTAGGGCTCGTCCCAGCGGGGGCTCTCCAGCGGCCCGGCCAGATTCGAGAACTGGTCGTAGTCGTAGCCCGAGTCGGCCAGTTCGTCGTCCACCGGGGCGCGGGTGCCGCCCACCACCATGAACCGGGCCCCACCCGGGGAATACTCGAAGCGCGGCTCCCGGGGCCGGGGCGGCTCAGGCCGGCGTGGTGACGCCGGCTGGAGCGGGACCTCAGGCCGCGGCGGCGGCTCGGAGCGGGGTGCAGGCTCGGAGCGGGGTGCAGGCTCGGAGCGGGGTGCAGGCTCGGAGCGGGGTGCAGGCTCGGGACCGCGCGGCGGCGGGGGGGCCAGATCGGCCGGCCCGCCCGGCCCGGCCGGGCGAGGTGCGGCGGCTGGAAGCGGCGCAGTCCCCTGGTGCGGCGCGGAGTCCGGCCGGAAGTCGGGGTTCGGGTAGAAGGCGGGGCGGCGCGGCGGGACGGCTTCCTGACGCGGCGCGGGGGCCCGCTCGAGCTCGCGGCCACCCTGGGGAGGCGGCTCCGGCTGGGGCCCGGGGGCGGGCTGCGGAGCCGGGCCCGGCTGCGGACCCGGCCCGGGCTGGGGGTCGAAGCCTTGCGGCGGCGCCGGATCCCAAGGAGGTCTCGCACCCTGCCGGGGGGCAGGTCCTCGCTGAGGCTCAAGGCTGGGTTCCGAGGTCGCACCGGCCGTATCGTTCACTGCCGGCACGATCTCGGTACGGCGTCCTTGACCTGACATATTTCCTTTTCTCTCTTCCGGGCACCAGATGCCGGACGAGCGGCAGCGTGGAGCAGAGAATGCGTCATCGCATGGTGAAAAGCGGCTCGGGATACAGCGTGGATCTGTACTCGCACGTCAGCGTGGAGTGCCCGGCGGACCGACCCGCGGGGCGTGGCTGAACCCGGGTGAAAGGCCTAGCGAGAGCGGCGCCGCCCCGGGAGCAGCCCCGGACCTACCCCGTCGGGCAAAAGGATCATCGTGTTCTCCCCATCGATGACTTGACCATCTCAGCTGCACCGGGAGGCCTGCAGTCCCGCTACCAGCACAGATCTCACTGGCCCCAACCTGCACAGATCCGGCGCATGCGATATAGACGTTTTTAGCCGCTCTTACGTTTACATGACGGATGTTCTTCGCAGATAACTCGCACCCCGATTTTTTCGCCTCTGGTCGCGCCGCGTAAGCGCCCGATATTAGGACCATAAAACCGAAGCCGAGGTGGCGGGTTTGGCTAGAAAAGACGGTCAATTCTTGATAACAAAGGTGCGGCGCTGGGGGCATGACGGCGGGCTGCAGCGGACCATAGTGGCCTGAGCTGCGTAAACATCTACGGCGCACTAGGCGCTTCGCCGACCGCGGCGACCGCGTAGGCGCGCCGCCGACGACCTCGGAGCCGGGAGTGGCTTGCCGAAAGCCACCCGCGTTATCCGTTCCGAAATGGAACGGGCTCCTGACCGTAATTGAGCACGTAAGGTAACCAAGGCCAAACCAAGAGCCTGTACATTCGCTACCGGAACCTATTCCGGAGCCCCATCCAGGCCCATTTAGGACTATTTAGGCCCACTCCGGACTTATTCCGGCCGAAGGTTCGGGGACCGGACAAAACACGCAGAACTTCCCGGGTGACGGCGGCGCATCGGCACCGCGGCCTACGTGAGCGGCGGCGCACCGGCACCGCGGACCAGGACGGCTGCCGATTTCCGGATACGGCATGGCCGGTTTTCGTGCCGCCACTGCCGCCCGGCTCGGGGCACGCTTCGGCTAGAAACCGGCGGCCCCGGCCTGAACGGCGGGCGCTCAGCATCCGCGAATCACCCCAACAGTGCGACACGGCGTGCCCGCGACCGCAGTGACCGCGCTCAGCCCAAGGTGCTTGATGACAGTGACTGACAACGGTCGTGCTAGACTAATGTCAGCAACTGACATCGACGGTCGTCCGCTGCGGATCTCCTCGGCGGACGACCAGCTCCCGGAGGTTTCCATGCGTGTTTTCGTCACCGGAGCGTCGGGCTGGATCGGCCGCGCCGTCGTCCCCGATCTGATCGCCGCCGGCCACGAGGTCACCGGGCTCGGCCGCTCCGACGCCTCGGCCAAGGCCCTGCAGGATACGGGGGCGGAGGTCCGCTTGGGGTCGCTCGACGACCTCGGCATCCTGCACGACGCCGCCGCGTCGTCCGACGGCGTCATCCACCTCGCGTTCAAGCACGACCTCGCCTTCACCGGCGACTTCGTCGGCGCCGCCGACGCCGATCGGCAGGCAATCGAGACCTTCGGCGAGGCCCTGGCCGGCACCGACAAGCCGTTCGTCATCGCCTCCGGCCTGCTCGGGCTCACGCCCGGACGTGTCGCCACCGAGCACGATGGGCTGATCGCAGAGACCGGTGACCGCGAGGCACCGGTCAGCGGCCCCGAGCAACGGCAGGCCAATGCCCAGTTCACACTCGCGCTCGCCGACCGCGGGGTCCGCTCCTCGATCGTGCGGCTGCCGCCAACCTGTCACGGTAACGGCGACAACGGGTTCATGACGACCGCGATCGGCTTCGCGCGCGAGAAGGGCGCCGCGGCCTACATCGGCGACGGCGCCAACCGCTGGCCGGCGGTCCACCGGGACGACGCCGCTCGCCTGTTCCGCCTCGCGATCGAGTCCGCGCCGGCCGGGTCGGCGCTGCACGCGGTCGGCGACGAAGGTGTCCCGATCCGCGAGGTCGCCGAGGTCTTCGCCGCACATCTCGGGGTTCCCGCGGTCTCCGTCACCGCCGAGCAGGCCGGGCAGTACGTCGGCTGGCTGGGGGGCTTCTGGGGACTCGACAGCCCCGCCTCGGCGCAGATCACCCGCGAGCTGCTCGGGTGGGAGCCGACCCGCCCGGGACTGATCGCCGACCTGGAGGAGGGCCACTACTTCGCCTGAGCGCCTCGGGGCCGACGGCAGTCGGCACCGGCGGCCGGCGTCAGGCGTCAGGCGTCAGGCCCAACCGGCATCGCTCGCGCAGCCCGGACACGAGAGCGGGTCGCCCGGCTCGGTAGCCGGGCGGCCCGCTCACAGGTCAGCCAACCCGGAAATTTACCGGTCAGGTGCCGGCCGCATGGCCCACTCGGACTTGGCCGCGGCCCGGTAGGTCCTTAACCCGGCGGAATGCCCGCCATAGCCGATTAGGCTTTGATCACGGCGACACCGGTGCGGCCGCCGTCGACGTCGATGACCGTGCCCTGCACGAACGCCGCCTCGTCGCTGGCCAGGTACACGGCGGCGCTGGCGATCGCGGCCGGAGGACCGGCCTGGCCGGCCGGAGTGCCCCGCATCATGGCGTCGCCGGGTCCCTCCCCCGCTCCGGGGTCGTGCGTCACACCGGGGGATATACCGATCCCGAGCAGGCGGCCACCGCGATCCTGACCGCTGTCACCGGCGGCGCGACCATGCTGCTGGCCACCGGCCAGATCAGCTACCTGGAGACAGCGCTGACCGAGGCGCTCGGGCGGCTCCGGCCGTCCCGGGCCGGCTGAGCGCGCGCTAGGTGCCGTCGGCGCGCTGGGCGCGGAGGGCCTCGCCTTTGGCCCGGGCCGTGGCGGCCAGCTGATCCTGGAACAGGGTCATCCGGTGGCGCAGATCCGGGTCGGCCGTGGCGAGAATGCGGACGGCGAGCAGCCCGGCGTTCCGGGCGCCGCCGACCGCGACCGTCGCCACCGGAATCCCGGCCGGCATCTGGACGATCGACAGGAGCGAGTCCAGCCCGTCCAGGTGAGCCAGCGGCACTGGCACGCCGATCACCGGCAGCGGGGTCACGGACGCTAGCATGCCCGGCAGGTGCGCCGCCCCGCCCGCGCCCGCGATGATGACCCGCAGCCCGCGCTCGGCCGCGGTCGAGCCGTACTCGATCATCTCGCGCGGCATCCGGTGCGCGGACACCACGTCAGCCTCGTAGGCAACGCCGAATTCGGCCAGCGTGTCCGCGGCCGCGCGCATCACCGGCCAGTCCGAATCGCTGCCCATGACGACGCCGGCCAGTGGCGATGGGCTCATGATTGTGCTGCCTTCCGTCGGGCCCGGATCGCGATCGCGTCCCGGGCCACCCTTAGTCGCCGTCCTCGGTCCCCCAGCGCAGGAAGCTCGCGGCCCGGCGGGCCCGGTCCCGCAGCTCGGCGACGTCGTCGCCGAGCACGGTGACGTGCCCGATCTTGCGGCCGCGGCGGACCGCCTTGCCGTACAGGTGAACCTTGAGGCCGGGATCGGCGGCCATCACATGGATGTACCGGTCGTAGACGTCGGGGTCGGTCCCGCCGAGCAGGTTGGCCAGCACTACCTGGGGGGCCAGCAGGCCCGGCGCCCCCAGCGGCAGGTCGAGAACGGCCCGCAGATGCTGCTCGAACTGGGAGGTCACCGCCCCCTCGATGGTCCAGTGCCCGCAGTTGTGCGGCCGCATGGCGAGCTCGTTGACCAGCAGGCCACCTGGCGTGTCGAACAGCTCCACCGCGAGCAGCCCGGTCACGTCCAGCTCGGCGGCGATCCGCAGGGCGAGCGACTGGGCCGCCTCGGCGCGGTCCGCCGCCAGGCCCGGCGCGGGCGCGAGCACCTCGCGGCAGATCCCGTCCCGCTGGACCGTCTGCACGACCGGGTACGCGGCGCCCTGCCGGTGCGGGGACCGGGCGACGAGGGCGGCCAGCTCGCGATCGAAGCTCACGTACTCCTCGGCCAACAGCCGGAGATCCAGCCCGGCCACTTCGGCCGCCTCGCCGGGCGACGCGCAGACCCAGACGCCCTTACCGTCGTAGCCCCCGCTGACCGCCTTGAGCACCACCGGCCAGCCCCTCTGTTCGGCGAACCGCTCGATGTCGCCGAGGTCGCGGACCGGCGCGTACCGCGGGCAGGCCACGCCGAGCGCGGTCAGCCGCTCGCGCATGGCCAGCTTGTCCTGTGTGTAGCGCAGCGCGTCCGCACCGGGGCGGATCACGACCCCGGCTTCCTCCAGCGCGGCCAGGTGCGGGCCGGGCACGTGCTCGTGGTCGAACGTCACGACGTCGCAGCCTGCGGCGAAGCCGCGCAGATCGGCCAGGGACCGGTAATCGCCGAGCCGGACATCGGGCCAGACCTTGGCGGCGCTGTCGTCGGCGGCGGCGGCGAGCACGCGGAAGCCGATGGCCAGCCCGGCGGCTGCCGGGCAGGTCATCCGGGCCAGTTGCCCGGCGCCGACCATGCCGACGGACGGGATCGCGGCTCCGGCCGGCTCCCCGGCGGGCGGCGGCGCGGGGCGCTCGTCGAGCTGTTCACTCACGGCCCGTAGCTTATGAGCAGGCCAGGTGTGCCCGCACACGGTGTCACGCTTCGGGGCCAACCGGGCAAAATTAACTTTGGCGATACATTCCTTCCCCGCCATCAGGCCTACGATCAACGCGATTACGAGCAGATGAGCCGGAGGACCGACATGGCCATACCCGACCGTGAGGCTGATGTCCTGACCGAGGACGTGCCCCCGGGCGCAGTCGCGCGCGAGGGCACCTACGGCGAGCGGGTAGTAGCCGTCGAGCCGGGCGGTGCAGGGTTCATCCCGCTGCACGAGCGGCACGGCAAGCCGCTCCAGCTGTTCTGGACCTGGACCTCGCCGAACATGGAGTTTGCGACGGTCTTCGTCGGCGTGCTGGCGGTGGCCGGGTTCGGCCTGAGCCTCTGGGAAGCGCTGCTCGGGATCGTTATCGGCACCGGCATCGGCGCCGTCACCCAGGGCCTGCTGTCGCAGGACGGCCCGGTGTACGGAGTCCCGCAGATGGTCATCAGCCGGCTCGGCTTCGGCTACTGGGGCAACGTGCTGCCCGCCGGC